>Ga0307488_10001676_pt1 | contig 18563 bp, 19 predicted proteins | sample SB02metaG_FD_202248 | JGI IMG/M metagenome (GOLD analysis project Ga0307488, IMG submission 202248) | Sea-ice brine microbial communities from Beaufort Sea near Barrow, Alaska, United States - SB 0.2 | ecosystem: Environmental > Aquatic > Marine > Coastal | place: USA: Alaska | collected... | reverse complement strand
TCATAAAATCATCAAGTTTTACTATACATCCAAATCATAAAGTTGGACTTGTTGGGGCGAATGGCTGTGGAAAATCTTCTTTGTTCGCCAGCTTACTGGGCACACTACCATCAGATGTGGGCAACCTTTCTATGCCCTCAAGCTGGAAAATTGCTACCGTTAAACAGGAAACTCCCGCGTTAGATCGTTCAGCCTTAGACTATGTTATGGACGGTGATGTTGAATATCGCCAACTAGAGGCGAAACTTGAGCAAGCCCGTGAAGACGACAATGGCACACTTGAAGCTACTATTATTAACAAAATTGACGCGGTCAGTGGCTACAGTTTACCAGCACGAGCGGGAGAATTATTACACGGCTTAGGTTTTGTACAAGAGCAGCTAGTCAACCCGGTTAAATCATTTTCTGGTGGTTGGAGAATGCGCTTAAACTTAGCTCAAGCCTTGATCAGCCGTGCCGATTTATTATTACTGGATGAACCCACCAACCATTTAGATTTAGATGCCGTGATTTGGCTGCAACGTTGGTTAAAAAGATTCACCGGTACTTTAGTACTTATCTCACATGATCGTGATTTTCTTGATGATGTGATTGGCCAAATTTTGCATATTGAGCATCAAACCGCGAAATTATACTCGGGTAACTATAGTGCTTTTGAGCGCCAACGTGCCGAACACCTTGCACAGCAAGATGCGCAATATCAGAAACAACAAAAAGAAGTGGCTCACTTAACCTCTTTTGTTGACCGCTTTCGCGCTAAAGCCAGTAAAGCAAAACAAGCACAAAGTCGTTTAAAACGACTGCAAAAATTACCTGATTTAGCGCCGGCACATGTAGATAGTCAATTTACTTTCAGCTTTGAGCAGCCCGAAACCCTGCCTTATCCGTTACTGGCACTAAAAGAGAGTCAATGTGGCTATAGTGAACAAGCCATTATTTTAGAAGACGTTGGCATGACCCTAGTACCAGGAAGTCGCATTGGCTTACTCGGGCGCAACGGTGCGGGTAAATCAACATTAATAAAATCACTGGCGGGAGATCTAGCCCTGCTTAAAGGTGAGCGTTATTGTGCGCAAGATTTAAAAGTGGGCTATTTTTCACAGCACCAACTTGAGCAACTACACTTATCCAGTAGTGCCATTGAACATATTACACGGGCAAAGGCTGATATAACCGAATTACAAGCACGGTCATTTCTAGGCCGCTTTGGCTTTAGTGGCGACCAAGCACTAGATAAAGTCGGCACTATGTCTGGTGGCGAAAAAGCACGCTTAGTATTAGCGCTGATTGTTCTAGACAAACCACAACTGCTACTGTTAGATGAGCCAACCAACCATCTTGATTTAGAAATGCGTCAAGCATTGGTGCTAGCTCTGCAAGACTTTGAGGGCGCAATTATTCTTATTGCCCATGACCGATATTTATTAGAGTCGTGTGTCGATGAATTTTACTTAGTGGCTAACGGACACGTGATTGACTTTGATGGTGACATTGACGACTATCAACAATGGTTAAATGACGACAAGAAGCAAACCGTTAAAGCCAATAAAATCGTTAGCGAGCCACAAGTTGATAAAAAACAACAACGCAAAGAACAAGCAGAACTACGTAAAAAAGCCTCGCCACTGCGCAAACAAGCAGATAAAGTTGAAAAACTAGTACAAAAAAGCCAAGATGAGTTAACTGAGGTTGAAGCTAAGTTAACCGACAGTGACATTTATCAAGCTGAGCACAAGGCCAAACTGACCGAACTACTGAAACGCCAAGCAAAGCTGACACAAGACTTAGCAGCAAATGAAATACAATGGCTTGACCTTGAAGAGCAAATTGAAGAAATAATGTCGCAAGCATTATAAATTTATTACTACACTCAACACATCACAGCAACACACCTTGTCATTGCATTTAATGGCGACAACACCAGACTATAGGACATTAAAATGAAAAAATTGACCTTACTCGTACTCAGTATTGCCCTATTTGCTCAGAACTTTGCATATAGCGCAGATCTAGATTTAGGCATATATAATCTTAATCGTGGTGAGTTTAACGCCGCAATAGCACAGTTTGAGCCTTTAGTTGCAGAAGGATATGCGCCTGCTCAATATCAAATGGGCTTAGTTTATTTAAATGGTTACGGCGTGATTAAAAATCCAACAAAAACAGTAGAATTATTTCATTTGGCAGCGTCACAAAATTATTCAGATGCTTTGTTTGACCTTTCTTTGTTATATAGTGAGGGTGAAGTCGTTAAAAAAGATCTAAACACCGCTTATACCTTAATGGAAAAAGCGGCAAAAAAAGGCTTACCTCGCGCACAATTTAACTTAGGGGTAATGATTTATAATGGCAGCGGTGTACCGCAAGATTATTTGCAAGCATCGCGCTGGTATCAAAAGGCTGCTGATCAAAACTATGCACTGGCACAATTTAACCTCGCCTTAATGTATTTTGATGGTAAAGGCGTCGCTAAAAGTACAGAGATGTCGTATATCTGGAATATCATTGCCGCTAGAAATGGCTATCGTGTAGCCGAAAAAAGTCGCGATATGGACGAGTATAAGTTAACAGTAGAAGAAATTAAAATCAGCCGTGAAAAAGCCAATGCTATTCAGCGCAACATAATACAACAAAGAGATCTGAAATTAAGGCAAGCGCTAATAGAGCAAAACCGTTAGGATAAAAAGTCGTCTGCATTAGCCGGTGAACAATAACCTCTTGTTAACCGGCTTCAATAAAACAAATAAATCCTCAGCAAACGTTAGCGGGTTTATTTTTGCCTTTCAGTCAGTTATTTATCTAACTGTCTATTGGATAATAAAAATCAGTAACCTCAACGATAGAAGAGTTAATTTCGAACCTGCTTATTGCTTACCACTAATATAAAATCCATACCTGAAATCAATGCTAGCCATCATATTCACAGCGTACAATGGCAATGAATGTGATCTAAATCAATAAGTAGTACTGAGTTAGTATTTACAATAATTATCTAATTTATTTACTATTTTGATTTTTTGGAGTCAGTTATGAACGTTTTATATATGCTAATCAACGACCCTATTGTGCTTTATTCTTTTATTGGCTTAGCGGTTTTGCTGGGAATATGTGGTTTTTATGTCTATTACTTTTTAAAGCATATTAGTGAAGATGAAAAGGAAATCTAGCAATAGTACAGTCACCGTATATACGCGTAACATATAACAAGATCAATGCTATCAGCTCAGTCTTGGCTTATTGCTCTGCTCTAATCTTAATAAGTAACTTATGTTGTTAAGTTTATTGTCACTAAATTAAACAAGCCAATATTGCCAGTTTAAATAACATATGTCTTACTGGACAAGGTAGAGAAAAACTGACTAATGCCTTTCTTAGATTTATACCTAACCTTGCTAGCTATAACTGTATTACTCTGTGTAAGACTCACTGCATTACTTACCCAAGCCAAATCAGCTTGTACATTGATGGCTAATCATTGGGCATCCACAGTGTTTTAACGTACAATAATTTTTTGCATTACACACTATTACCACGTTATGTTGACCAAAAGTTCTTTCAGCCCTGCTTGGTGGCTTAAAAACCCTCACTGCCAAACCATTGCCGCTAAGTTTTTTCGGCGTGGTCAAACCATTAACACCACAAATGAAACTTTAGAGTTACCCGATGGTGACTTTGTTGATTTGGCGTGGACCGAAAAAGTTAACCCTTCGTGCTCTCGCCCCATTGTCGCTGTATTACATGGCTTAGAAGGTTCAAAAAACAGTCATTATGCTAAAGGCATGTTATCTGCAATTAAAGCGCAAGGTTGGATAGGTGTTTTAATGCATTTTCGCGGTTGCAGTGGTCGACCCAATCGTATGGCAAAGTCTTATCATAGTGGTCAAATTTGTGATGTTGACTACTTTAGTCAATATCTTGCTGATAATTATCCTACTGCAAAAAAAGCGATTATAGGCTTTTCATTGGGTGGTAATGTATTAACCAAATATTTGGCAGAACAACAACAAAATATCTATCAAGCCGCCGGTATCATTTGTGCCCCACTTGACCTATCAAGTTGCTGCGACAGAATTAATCAAGGCTTTTCGCGCGTTTATCAAAAGTACCTAGTTGATATGCTTAGAGCCAGCACCATTGAAAAAATAAATGCAGATTTACTCAATAATATAGACAGAAACCATTTGGACAAGGTTCGCACTATTCGAGAGTTTGATCAAATGATCACCGCCCCGCTTAATGGCTTTCGCGATGCCAATCACTATTATCAACAAGCAAGCGGTCGAGATGTACTTCAACAGATAACCACGCCATGTTTAATCATTCATGCGAGCGATGACCCCTTTTTATGCCATGAAAACACCACCGCTATTGGTGTTCTACCAGAGCAATTAACCTTTGAAGTTAGTGCTAAGGGTGGACATGTTGGTTTCATTAGCGGTAAAAATCCACTTAAGCCACAATTTTGGCTTGAGCAGCGTATACCTGAATTTTTGACGAGATATTTATGATCATTCCATTAACACAATTATCAACCGAGACTTTAGACGCCATTATTGAGAACTTTGTCCTTAGAGAAGGCACTGAGTATGGTAGTGAAGATGTGACACTCAGTGATAAAATCACTCAAGTGCGTCAGCAATTAGCACAAGGATCTGCCCTATTGGTCTACTCAGAACTACATGAGACAGTTAATATTTTACCAATAGATCAATTTGTTGAAGACAGTGACGAAAACGCTTAAAACAAAATGTAACAACTTATTATTGCGATGAAAAAGGCACTAATTAAGTGCCTTTGATCAAGAGTAAGTCTGTGTCAACTTAACGAACTTTGTACTTAACAAACTTTAACCTTAACGAGTAAAGGTGACTGAAAAAGTTACCGGCACTACATAATTAATACTCGGTAGAGACGCTAACTCTTTCAGTTTATTAATACCAGCAACCACACTAAAAGCATCCGCTTTAATAAAAAATGGCTTTATCGTGTTGACCAATATTTTATCTGCGCTTAGTTTAACAACACTAACATCAATTGTTACTGCTTGTTGTAGACCATGAAAGTCAAGTGTTCCGTTAAGACTCAGTTGTTGATTTTGGCCAGTTTTTAAAGCGTTAAGTAATTCTTTATCAAGCTGAGTCGTAAAATTTGCTGAGCTATATTTATCCGTTTCAAAGACAAACTTTTTCATTCGCTCATCGCGGATAGCAATATTGGTATTTACGCTAGCGAGATCAACACTAATAGTCACCTGAGCTTTGGCGTCAATATCGCCTTCGAGTTTTGCAAAACTGTGATTTTCCGCAATAGCCGATTTTTTCACCGAAGTAAAACTAAGTAGTGAACTTGAATTGTCGAGTTTCCATGTAGCTAAAGCAGGTAAACTGATTGTAGCCACAAGTAGGATAATTAACATTAAAGCTGTTTTGTACATTATATATTCCATTTCGTCAGGCTTTCGCCTGAGCTTTATGCCTAGTTAAGGCTCATATTGATTATTAGCGTGTTGTTCTGTGAGGTTTAATAATATCATGCCAAGGGATCTCTTTATTCCCTAAAGATAAAAAATCAGGCTGCATCAAAGTTTTACGTTGATTATAAGTTAATGGCTTAAATTCACTGTCGATAATACTACCACCCGCTTGTTCAATTATACAATGGCTAGCGCCAGTGTCCCACTCACCTGTTGGCCCAACCCGTAAATAACAATCAGCACCACCTTCGGCAATTAAACAGTTTTTTAGCGAGCAACTGCCTAAAGCAACATGTTCGTAGTCGTATTGATCATTTAAATACTGTCCCATTAAGTTAATATCTTGGCGACGACTAATCGCGACTTTAATTCGACGTTGGCCATCATATTTTGCCACTTGTATTTTATGACTACCGCTATCATTTTCTTTAAATGCGCCTAAATTATTTTGGCCATAGTAGGTTAATTGATGATCAGGTGCATGGATAACACCAATAGTTGGCCAACCGTTTTCCACTAAAGCAACATTAACGGCGAAATCGCCACTGCCAGCAATAAACTCACCGGTTCCATCAATAGGGTCTAATAGCCAATAGCGTGTCCATTTTGTGCGCTGAGCAAGTGCTGACGCCCCCACTTCTTCAGAAATAATGGGAATATCAGGTGTTAGCCTTCTCAATTCGTCCATTAGAATGTCATTTGCCGCCATGTCTGCACTGGTCACTGGGCTATTATCTTCCTTCATTTCAGCCGTATAGTTGCCATGTTTATAATAACGAGCGACTTCTTGCCCCGCTTTTTTGGCACTTTCAAGTGCTACTGACAATAATTTTTCTGGGCTCATACAACACCTCCTAAGTGATCTTTTACCAATAACAGCGCGGTAAAACTGCGTGCTTCATTGAAATCTGGCTCTTGCATCAACTGCCGATAATCTGCTAACGGCCAAGGTATTAATTCTAACGCTTCGGGCTCATCACCGAGTAACTTTTCAGGATAAAGATTTTCCGCAAGAAAAATGGTCATACTGGCATCAAAAAATGCGGGTGCCATGGCAACGGTATGCATTGAGGTTAATGTTTGAGCACCGTAGCCCACTTCTTCTTTTAATTCTCGATTGGCGGCCTCTGCCGCACTTTCGCCAGCATCAATCAAGCCCTTGGGAAAGCCAAGTTCATAAGTGTGAGTGCCGCCACAGTACTCACGTACTAGTAACATGGTATGTTGATCTAGCATAGGAACAATCAGCACCGCCCCTCTGCCTTTGCCAGACATACGTTCATATTCACGTTTTTCGCCATTGGTAAAAGTTAGGTCGACTTGTTCAATCGAAAATAAACGACTTTTAGCAACCTGCTTGCGTGCGGTAATTTGCGGTAGTACTTTTTTTGTTGTCATAACGGCCTTTATTGCAACAACTTAACTGAGAATGCAACGTTGAAAAAACTAAAGTTTAACCTTAACACGATAACGTTGAATACATAACCAAACCTCTTTGGTATGCTGCTATAATAAACGTGTTTCTAGGGAAAAATCTATGCTTGATTGGTCAAAAATTTCAACTGTTTTACTTGATATGGATGGAACCATTCTCGATTTACATTTTGACAATCACTTTTGGTTGCACCACTTGCCTAAACGCTATAGTGATTTACGCGGGGTAAGTTTAGCTGATGCGCAAACGTCATTAGCCAACCACTACGAAAAAGTGGCCGGGACTATAGATTGGTATTGCCTTGATTATTGGGCCCAGCAAACACAGCTGTCGATCACCGACCTAAAACGCGAAGTACAACATTTGATTCAACTGCGCAGTGACGCGCATGATTTTCTTGTCGCGCTTAAGTCATCAGGTCGTGAAGTGGTATTAGTTACCAATGCCCACCCTGATAGTTTATCGCTAAAAATAGAGCGCACTAAGTTAGATAAATACTTTGATACCCTATATTCAACTCATGAATTTGGTGTGACAAAAGAATCACAACTACTCTGGCAGCGCCTACATCAAAAGCATGGTTTTGCCTTAGAGAAAACACTTTTTGTTGATGATAGTATCGTTATGCTCGATTCTGCTAAAAAATATGGTATTGAGCATTTATTAGCGGTGGCAAATCCCGATAGTAAAAAAGCCAGTGCTGTGATTAATGACTACCCGTCGATTACTGATTATAGTGTGTTACTCGCAGGAATAAACACTAGCAAATGGGATAATTAATTATCCTTAGGTATTATAGTCATAGCATTTAGTCAGTCATTATAAGTGGGCTGAGATATTCAAGCGCTAGACACTTGATGGCGAAAAAAACTGGCCTGTGTGATTGAAAGTAGCGCCGCTATGAGACATTTAGGCCTCCTTAGAATAAGCGATTATTTATTTCAATGGCTATAACACTAACCTGACGCATTGATTGCTCACTTAAGCGTAATAAAGTATTTGATATCACGCACCCAAGCATAAGGTGGGTGATATCTTATCTAGCCATTATATTTTTAAGCGATATCGACCTTTATCATCTGGCTTACCCAAAAAGCTTAATGCTGATCTTAATTGCTCAGGAAATTTAGCCCCTGGGGTTAAATATCCACTGCCCGAAAAACGCCCGCCTTGCTTTAACTGCGCACGATAACTTAGTCCTAAATCATTTTCAGGGTCTATATCAGCGACAAGTTCGCCTTTATCACAGGTTAATTTTGCCTTAAGTGTACCAAACTCAACTTTTTCATCAAAGGCGGTAATACCGGCATTACGCCATTGCAAATTACCCTGTAATTCAAGGCATATCGGCGTGCCCATAGTAAAACGGTCAATAGTTAGCGCTAGTTGTTCATGGGCAATAACATTAAGCGGTAAGTTAAGCCTTGCGGTCACTGTGTTTGCAGCAAGGTCTATCTGCGCATCTTTAATAACCATGTTAGATAATAAGCCACTTATCGTCAACTGTCCTTCAGGGCCATTGACTAAAGCACCACCAAAGCTAATATCAAGTTTTGGGTCAAGCATTAACAAAGACATAAACGATAGTGAACTCTGCACTTGGTTAATCACAACGTCATCAACCATTACCTGCTTTACACGGGCTTGCCAAATAGTGCCTTCTACTGCAGCGATAGTGATATTTCTGGGTGATTTAATTTGCGCCATCAGCCAACTTGCCGGCATTAATGCTAAAACAAAAACGCTGTACGCAGTGAAAAAAATGGCGATATAAGCAAACTTCTTTTTCATTAACTCTTTCCTAACTGTAATCGACGAACACGAACCATACCTTGTTGATCAGCTGAACTAAGATCTATATTTTTAACTTGCAGACCATCGTTAATAGCCAATTGCTCTAACCAAGTTAATAACTGGTTAAATGATATTTCATCAATCCAGACCTGTAAGTCATCGCCTTGGGGCTGCATGCGAGTAATGGTTATATTATTAGCGCTGGAAGTGCGGTTGACGATGCTCGACAAGCTTGCACCCGAACCGCCACGTGCATTACGTTTTGCCTGTTGATAGCGTTGGGTGTTTTCGGCCACCCAAGTTAACAAGGCTTGTTGACGTTCAAGCTTTAATGTTGTTTTTTCGATATTTTCCGTGAGTGGCTGCCAAATAAGACCATATAAAATAAATATCGACAACAGCATTGACATCACGCTGACCAAACGTTGTTCACGAGTATTTAACTGTTGCCACCAAGCTTTCATGAGCGCCCCTTAGCTGCGGTATCTGTAATACTAAATGAGCCGGAAATTTGCTCACCTTGATTATTTTGTGCGCCTAAATTCACTGTTAATCCTGCCTTTTCAAGCGCCACCTTTAACTTTTCAAAATATTGATAATCTTTGGCAATGGTTTGCATACGAACTTCATGGCGTTTACCGTCAAATTTTAGTGTTTGTGGTTTTATCTCAGGCACACTGGCTAATGCGGGCTCAAGCTTAACTAATAGGGATAAAAACCCTATAGATTCGTCACTATTACCCACCTCGGCTAATTTTTGTCGTAACTGTGAGCGAACGGTTGACACTTTTACGCGCTGAGTCTGAGGAAATGCTGCTTTATAATTAGCGATAATTTGCGCTTCAATAACCGATTGCTGATCTGACAAGCGATATAATTCTACCCCCTTAAGGGTAAAGTTTAGCACCAAGGCTACACAGGCAATACCGGCGACCCAAAGCCAATTGGTCTTGGTTGCTGAACGTTTTTCTTTTACTTTAAACTCACCTTGCAGTAGGTTGAATTTAGGGGAATGGTGATTGGCTAAAATAGCTAAAGGCAGCTCTTCGGGTAAGTATTCGACGTTTATTTCGGCCGGCACTTGCGGTAGAGATGAATAGGCCAAAATGGTGTTTTCATTTTCTGCTAGGGCACTATCGTCTGCCCGTGCACTGAATTGTTGCGCAATAATAGGCCATGCATTTGCTTCAAATGACATAATTTGCCATGTACCAAGCCTGATCAATACTTGCTCACCCAGCATCACTGCCGTGCTGCTTTGGCTATCCAAGGGTAATGCCAGAGCATCGGGGCTGATTGACTTAGTGAATATTCCTGCATTGGCCAGCCACTGTAGCCAAAGCTCTAATTGCTTACGCTCAAGTGCCGCAACAAAGCAGTTATGGCCCTCATCATCTGGTTTTGTATCACCAAAGGCGAAGCATAGTTGCTCAACATCTTGTGCCAGCGTTTCTTCCATCATATATGGCGCCGCTAAACGAATAGCTCGTTGAGATGAGCCAGGCACTTTTAAGCGTTTAATAGCAATGTCACTTGCGGGTACAAAAACGACCACATCCCGTGCTGTCGATTTTTCAGTTAATTGACTCAAGGCCTTCGCATTGGGTAACTCACCACTTGCAATAATATCTTCTTGTCCGTTGGTTTTGATCAGCCAGTGAATTCTATTTTCAACTTGGCTGCCTAAACGGATAAATAAGGTTTCATCCATTACTCTCGTCCTATGATGCGACTGATCACACTTATATTGTTTTTATTGTCTACTTTCATAATGGTATTCAAAGCAAAGTAACTGTTATTAAAACTTGCGGTTGTTTTGAGCTTAAAATACTCGCTGGTAACGGCAAATTGTAGTTTTTTCTCGGGGGGTATATTAGCTTTATTCAACACACTTAAATTAAAAAATTCATTAACACTTTTAAAACCTTCTTCACCACGAGCAGTCAAGGCTTGTGTCGCTTCATTTTGACTTATCCCTAACATGGCGACAAGTATTTCAGGCTTATCTAATGCGATGGTATTAACGTTAATCTTATTGAGGTTAGTATTGGGTAAAACACAGGCATAGTCTTTTAGTTGATTAATGACATTGACCGTAAAATGCTCAACGACCCTTAACTCGCCGATACTCGCAAGATAATTATTCGCTGCTAAATAAGGAAATGCTTTTGCGGCATAATCATTATCTTCAGCACCACCTGAACTTGAGATGCTGCTATTAGCGTCTAACCAGTCGGTTAAAGCATCTGCCATATATTGCGCTTCAAAACTGCCAACACCTTCAATATTCATGACAATGAGTAATTCTTCAAACGCGGCTCTTGCAGGCAATTGTGTCGTTATATTACCCGTGTTACTGTTGTTACTGTTGTTACTGTTGTTACTGTCATCATTGTTGGCTCGTAAGGCATTCAAGTTGAAACAGCTATTTAAATCTGTTACCTCACCGGTAATTGCGCCAAAATCGACAGGAAAAGTGTTCTCCCCTTGCGCCCAGATTTGACCTAAATGTGTTACCTCGGCATCATCTGCAAAGGATTGTATTAAGACTCTTTTTGCAAAGGCTTCTGCGCCCATGGCATACCAATAGGCTTGCTGGTTTGAGGCAATATTGGTGGTGCGTTGCATTTGTAATTGTAAACGCGCGGTCATTTGCGTAGCCAAAATAGCGATTAATGCCACAATAAGCATGACGGTGATTAACGCAACACCCTTGGCGCTATGTTTAACTGCAAAAATATTCATCTTTGCTAGCCCCCATTATCTTGCGGGTTATCACCGGCAACAATAAATTGGCGACGAATAATGCCATAGTCTGTGGTGTCTATTTCAATCGCTATCGCCATTGGTAAGGTATTCTCTTGCAAGATTTCTTGCCATTTTTTCCCATCATAAAATTCGAAATTTAGTTTTTCTACCTGCGATATTAATGGCCTAACTTTTGGCACTTCGCCTAACACCGCATCAACAAAGTTAAAGTGTACTCGCTCGACCGTATTTTCGTTTAGTTGATAAGCTACCGACTGCATATCGCTGCGAGGTAACAGTAATCCTGGGTTAGTCCAACCATGACGAACAAAGGCTATGGCTTGTTCACTGCTCGTGAAGCTGTCGTTGTCAGTATGTAAGAAATCGCTCAGGGGTGCTTCACCGTTTAAACGTACGCTGCGCCGCGCTATTTGTAACATATCACGCTCGATAATTAAAAAACCCCGCTGCAGTTCGTTAATACGGTCAGTACGTGCTTTAGTTGCTGTGTCGCTGTTAATCACGGTTTCAAAAACACTAAAACTTGCCATACTGATCACTGAAAAAATCGCAATCGCAATGAGCACTTCTAATAAAGTAAAGCCTTGGCTGCGCTTTGGTATAACGCTAACGTTTTTTTTCAAAAAAACATGTTTAATGATAACAATTTTCATGGGTTAGGCTTAGAAATATAAGTCGTTAAACTGGTTAACGCTGAAGCTTCTTTCTCGTCAAGTCGCACTTGCATAACAATCGAACGCATATCTTTGTCTGTGGTCTTAAGTACATTTTGTTGCCAAAACCATGTTTGCCCTGCTAGTTCTACTTTACCCTTTTTATTGTTTTTTGGTGGCCATGCACTCTTGACTGTTACTTCAACTAACTGGTTCGATGCCACCCAACTCGCCATAATTTTACTTTCTAAATAGCCTAAGTTTCGCACGTTGGTATCTGCCGTACCTAAAATAGCAATACCAGCAATTGAAAACACTGCCATCGCCAACATCACCTCAATTAAGGTAAACCCTTTTGCCAGTTTATGAAAACTAAAGTTAACGAGTGTTAGCATTAACTAATGGCCCTTCTATCGTTAATGGTGTGGTGTAAATGCCAGACACTTTAAAGCTGATGTTTTCATCGCCATCAATAGCAAACTCTGCCAATGAAAAGGTTAAACTAAAAGGGGTGATATCACCGCCAGAGAGCATATACACTTGAGGGATAGTTTTTTTCTGCTCTACTTCAGTAAAGTTATCGTCTTGATCTTCATTAATTAATAACGACGAGTCAAACAGCAAGGGTTCTTCAATAGGAAGATCATCGAGCTGTAAGGTCATTTCTATACCTTCAGGTAAAGTAAATACCTCAAACATAGGATTACTGGCAATTGGCGACCAACTAACGCCGTCATAGCCGAGAAATTGATAAGTATTTTTTTCCACAAACAAGCCTAACTCTATATTATTTAACAGGCCGTATTCTGCTGCGACATCAAAGACGCCAGCAAAACGGGCACTGTTTTGTTCTAATAGTTGTTCCGCTTTATTACCAGAAAAAGTAAATTGTACCGCAGAAACCATCACGCCAATTAAAACGATCACTAGCATCACTTCAATTAAGGTAAAACCTTGCTGGCGATGTTTATGTTTAGGCAAATGGCCGTTTTTAAGCTTCATAGTGAGTCAATAATCTAGGCAACTGATTATTGGTAGTCGCCTAGATTCCAGTTGCCAATATCGTCGTCTGTACCGGGTTCACCATCAGGTCCCATAGAAAAAACGTCCATAGCACCATGCTCCCCTGGGTTGAGTAGTTGATATTCACTGCCCCAAGGATCATTAGGTAAACGTTTCACATAACCGCCTTGTGGAAAACGACGTGCCACTGGCTCTATATCCGTTTCAGTGACTAGGGCTTCTAAGCTTTGCTCCGTAGTTGGGTACTGATAGTTATCCATTTTGTACATGGTTAAAGACGTTTCCAACGCATTAATATCTGACACCGCTTTTTGGATATTGGCACGCTCTTGGCTGCCAAGCAGATTAGGCACAACCATACTGGCTAAAATGCCTAAAATGACGATAACGACCATAACTTCTAACAGGGTAAAACCTCGGATATTTCTTACTGCTTTCATTTCTAATTTCCTATTAACGTATTTAACTGAAGAATTGGCTGTAGAATAGCCATCACGATAAATAATACAATACCGGCCATTACTACCATTAAAGCTGGCTCAAATGCTTTTAATGATATATTAATAATAGCTTCAAACTCACGATCTTGGTTGTCTGCAGCTCGACCTAACATATGTTCAAGCTGACCACTTTTTTCGCCACTGGCAATCATATGTAGCATCATGGGAGGAAACAGTTTGGTTTGCTCTAATGACACTCGTAAACTTGTTCCTTCTCTAACCTTATCCGCTGACTCTTTAACACTTTGCTTAATATATAAATTGTCGAGTACTTCACCCGATATCTTCATACTCTCTAATAAAGGAACGGCACTCGCGGTTAAAATGCTCAAGGTACGAGCAAATCTTGCGGTATTGATACTTTTTGCTACTTTACCTATGCCGGGTATGGCAAGAAAACGTTTATGATAGGCAAACCTAAAACTGGCCTTTTTCAGCAGTTGCGACCAAAGTAACATCAGTGCGGCGACAATCAGCACAATAACTAAACCATAGTCACGTAAAAAATCACTACTGGCAATGAGAAACTGAGTGGTGGCGGGTAAATTAGCGCCCATGTGCTCAAATTGGCCAACAATTTTTGGTACGACAGCGGTCAGTAATATGGCAATAACACCAGTGGCCACTACGGTCATAATAACGGGGTATACCAAGGCTTGAATAAGCTGCGAGCGCAGTTGTTGTCGCTTTTCGGTGTAATCCGCTAGACGGTCTAATACCTTCTCGAGGTGACCTGATTTTTCACCCGCAGCAACCATAGCGCGAAATAAGTGATTAAATACTTGTGGAAACTCCGCCATACTTTCTGCTAGGCCATAGCCTTCAGTGACTTTTGTACGCACCGCCATAATCATGCTTTTTATGGCATTTTTTTCACACTGCTCACCAACAGCCATCAAGGATTCTTCTATCGGCAAACCTGATTCAACTAAGGTTGATAGTTGCCGTGTGATTAATGCCAGCTCCGACGCTGATATTTTTTTACCACCAGCAAAAATAGACTTTTTACTTTCTTGCTTACTTTTTTGCAGACAGGGCGTAACCTCAATCGGCATTAAGCCCTGTTCGCGCAATAAATTACGCACATGCCTAGGGGTGTCGCCTTCGATAACCCCTTTTTTATTTTTGCCGCGGCTGTCTACTGCCTGATAATCAAATGCTGCCATAATTTACAATTTATCTATACCTAGTTCGGTACTTAGTGAGTCGACTGTTAGTCTTCGCGCGTAACACGCAATACTTCTTCAATCGTGGTTTCGCCAAGCATGACTTTATCAAAACCGTCACGGCGTATACTGGGTGTCGATTTACGAATAAATTTTTCAATCGCTTGCTCACCTTTACCGTTATGAATCAATGCACGGACTTTCTCATCAACGACAATCAATTCATGAATACCGGTTCGGCCCCGGTAACCTTTAAAGTTACAATCTTCACAACCAACAGATCGATATATTGGCGCGGTATCCTCGTCACTGAGTTGCAATAGCTTGCGCTCTTCCGTTGATGGGCTGCTATATTCGCGGCAATGCGGACATAAAGTTCTGACTAATCGCTGCGCTAAAACACCTAACAAGCTTGATGAAAGCAAGAAAGGTTCAACACCCATGTCTTCCATGCGCGTTATCGCGCCTGCCGCTGTATTGGTATGTAAGGTAGATAAGACTAAATGTCCGGTCAAACTCGCTTGGACACCAATTTGAGCTGTTTCTAAATCTCGAATTTCACCCACCATAACCACATCCGGATCTTGGCGCAGTATCGCGCGTAAACCTCGGGCAAAAGTCATATCAACCTTGGTATTAACTTGTGTTTGTCCAATACCTTCAATAGCGTATTCGATGGGATCTTCAACCGTGAGAATGTTACGTTCTTTACTATCAATTTGGCTTAAGCCGGCATACAAAGTGGTGCTTTTACCTGATCCTGTCGGCCCGGTCACCAGTATAATGCCGTGGGGTTTTTCAATTAATTCAGAAAAACGTGCTCGGTTACCATCGCTCATACCTAAGTCTTTTAAGTCTAAACGTGTTGAGTTTTTATCTAATAAGCGCAAAACCACACGTTCACCATGGCCTGTTGGCATGGTGGAAACGCGCACATCTACGGCTCGACCCGCTATTCTTAACGAAATACGACCATCTTGAGGAATGCGTTTTTCCGCAATATCGAGCTTGGCCATAACCTTGATACGTGAAACAAGTAATGAGGCTAATTTACGATGAGGTTTTAACACTTCACGTAATACGCCATCAACACGGAAGCGAATTTGTAACGCTTGTTCAAAGGTTTCAATATGAATATCAGAAGCGTTTTCTTTAATAGCTTCACTGAGCATGGCATTGATCAGTTTAATAATCGGTGCATCGTCTTCGTTTTCTAATAAATCTTCGGTTTCGGTCATCTCGTCGGCAAGGGAATATAAGTCAACCTCGTTGCCAATGTCTTCCATCATTTGTTGCGCTTCTGATGAGTCGCGCTGATAAGCAATGGTTAACAATTGTTCAAACTCTTCGGCACTTTTTACGTCAAGGGTAAAAGGGGCTTTGAGTACACGACGTACTTCCAACAAAATATTAGCACTGAGCAAGTCAGTGCAAACTAAACGTAACACACCTTGGTCATTTGCCACCAACACACTGTGGCGCTTAGCAAAACCAAAGGGTAGGCGAAAGCGAACATTTTCATCTTTCAAAATGTCACTAACGTCAATGGTTGACAACTCATCAGGTGCTAAGCTGTTTTCACTGGCAGCACTTTGTTCATTTGCGTTAACAAGCACTTGTGTTTGTGGGGCAATGTCACTCATAACTATTCGTTTTCAGCAGATGACTTTTCGTCATCACGCTTTTTCATGTATTCGTCAAACGACGGCGGCAATGCCAATTGATCATTCCATTTTGGCAAAATAGGTAACTTCTCACCCGACATTAATTCAAGACCCGCGGCTTTCTTTTGAATTTCTAGCGCACGAATATAGTTGTACTTTTCTCTACTCAGGTCATTCATCAATTTGCCATCACGGACAATAGTTGGCCGTAAAAACACCATCAAATTACGCTTACGCGTGGTATTGCTGGTAGATTTAAATAAGTGGCCGATAAATGGAATGTCGCCTAGTAAAGGGACTTTTTGCACACTTTCTTGCACATCTTCGTCAATCAAGCCACCTAAAATAACGGTTGCGCCATCATCAGCCATCACGGTGGTTTTAATTTCACGTTTATTGATTGAGATATCAACACCCGTAGCACCACTGACCGAAGACACTTCTTGTTCAATGGTTAACTGCACACCGCTACCTTCATTAATTTGTGGTGTTACTTTTAACTTAATACCTATTTCTTGGCGCTCTACCGTTTGAAAGGGATTACTATTGTTGCTGCCCGTTTGTGCGCCAGTAATAATAGGCACTTCTTGACCAACAATAAAATAGGCTTCTTCATTATCTAGTGTGGTAATACTTGGTGTAGACAATAAGTTTGAATTGGTATCTGAACTTACCGCTTGGACTATCGCGCCCCAGTCATCTTTCACAATACCGAACATAGTGCCACTAACAGAGCCTAATACTTGGGCCAGTAAACTATAATCACCATTAGTATCGGCTTGATCAGGATTAACAGTAACTGCTCCATTCTCTGAAGTGACGGTTGAACCTTTTGTTCCAGGAGTTGAGCGAGCCGCTTCTGCAGCCGCAGCCACAGAACTAATAGGTGCAACACCGTTAGAAAATTGAGTAACACCACCTTGTTCGCTATACCACTGCACGCCTAAGTTGACGCCGTCACCTTCAAATATTTCTACAATGATGGCTTCAATCAGTACTTGAGCACGACGAATATCTAACTGGCGAATAACCGCTTCTAATGAGCGCAACATATCTGGTTGAGCGGTAATCACTAAAGTATTTGTATCTTCATGCGCGTCAATACTGACATTACGTGTGTTGCTTTTTCTCGATGATGAACTGGTTGTAGAGGAGTCTGCTTCAATAGATTCACTAACCCCTTGAAGTACTTTCACCATGTCTTCAGACTTTGCGTACTTTAAATGATAAACCCGTGTGTTACCGTTCGATTCTAATTCACTGTCCAAGCGCGACACTAATCTTGCCACTCGCTCACGCGCTTTCACTTCACCGCTAACAATAACGCTATTGGTGCGTTCATCAGCCACAATTTTAGGGATTAAAAAAGTCGGTGTACCAGAGCCTTTGCCTTGGCCAGATTTATTCATTGCCTCAATAATACGGACCATTTCGCCAGCCGATGCATATTTAAGACTAATGATTTGTACGTCTTGATCGCCCGCTTTATCAACCCGTTCAATAATTTTCACTAAGCGATTAACGACAGCCGCGGTGCCCGTTAACATAATAACGTTAGCCGGATCATAGTTAACCACGTTGCCGCCGCCTGCTTGATCTGATAATTGGCGCAGCAATGGCGTAAGCTCGCGAACTGTGACGTTTTTAACTTCAACCACACGGGTAACCATTTCGTCACCTGCACCGGGGTTTTCATTCCCTACTACTGGGATAGATGAGGTTTTTGCATCTTTATTTCGAATGATTTTGACAATATTATTGTCCATTGATACGGCAGAGAAACCATAGACTTCTAAAACATTTAGGAAAAATTGATAATATTGCTCTTCAGTTAATAAGTCATAACTACGGACATTAACTTTGCCACGTACGTTCGGATCGACAATCATGGTTTTTCTTAAGTTTTTACCGACAATATTAATAAATTCCCCAATTTCTGTCCCTTTGAAATTAGGCGAATATTCTGCAGCACTGATATTGGCAGAAAGCAAAATACTATTGAGTAAAACTGCAGTAACAACCCCGGTAAGGCTTCGCTTATACCAAGGTGCGCTTAATAATTTGCGCATTTATTATTCCTTTTATT
>Ga0307488_10001675_pt1 | contig 18565 bp, 16 predicted proteins | sample SB02metaG_FD_202248 | JGI IMG/M metagenome (GOLD analysis project Ga0307488, IMG submission 202248) | Sea-ice brine microbial communities from Beaufort Sea near Barrow, Alaska, United States - SB 0.2 | ecosystem: Environmental > Aquatic > Marine > Coastal | place: USA: Alaska | collected... | reverse complement strand
GTTGAAGCCGTTTTTCATGAGCATTGCAGTTGGCAACAGGGTGTTGAAGTCTTGTTTTGAAGTGCCGATGCCGTGGGTGACCAGCACGGTCTTGTTTGAATCGGGGTTCTTGGCGTCTATCCACCAGGCAGCTAACTCCACCTCGTCGGCAACCTGGATTCTTACTGAGTCATACGGGTAATCCTGTAGCCACCAACTACTTAGGTCATAGCCAACCCACTTTTCCCAACCGGGCCCTGGGTAGGGGCCTTCTCCAGAAGGAGCAGTGAAGAACTGCTCTGGAAAGTTGTTGACATCGTCCGCATTCACGGCGCAGGCAACCTCAGTGCCAGAGGTGTACACATAGTTGCCAACTGCCAGTGCACCACCTGCGACAACAACGATAAGTGCGGTGGTCGTGATTCCAATTACACGCTTTAGTCCCATGGGTTGAGATTATCAGCAGCAGCTCTCAGCGACGAGTCTTTGCAATCCTCTGATTTTTCGCTCAGAAGGCCACGGCAGAGAAACTCACGAAGGTTGCTGTTTGGTTTTAGAGAACACCCTGTTAGTCGCTAACATAAGACGTGAAAGATTTAGAGGATAAGAGTGACTATTACTACTGGCGAAGAGGGACACTGGCATAGGTCGGGTGAAAACATCCGTATTGCTCGTGACGCGGCTGGCATAAGTGTTCGGGAGCTATCAAGAAGAATTGAAGTTTCGGCGTCACACGTTTCTCAGGTTGAGAGAGGCCTGGCCTCCTTCAGTGTTCCCACTCTTTACCGAGTTGCCCAGGAGCTCGGCATCTCGATGGACAGCCTCTTTGAAGACCCGAGTAAGCCAAGGGCGTCGGTTGACTTCGCAGAAGAACAACGCGCGGCAGCCGGAGAGGTTTCTCTTGAGGAAGCCGGTGTAGTTCAGCGTGTTGATTCACGGCCAAAGCTCGATCTAACCACTGGCCTTACCTGGGAGCGACTAACCGGCAGGGTCGAAACAAACGCAGAGTTTATTGAGGTTGTCTACGAACCTTCCGTTCACGCCTCTAACCCTCCAAGCGAAGTTGTTAGACACATCGGCAGGGAGTACGGGATCATCATTTCCGGTGAGCTAACCATCCAAATCGGTCTGAGCATTTCGGTTCTAACCGAAGGTGACTCTGTTGCTTTTGATTGCAGCATCCCGCATCGTTTTTGGAATGCAACCGATACGCAAGTAAGGGCGATCTGGTTCATTTCCGAACAAGGTGGCGCTTCGGACGCCAGTGCAGCCGAGGCAATGAAAGCCCGCCACATTTACTAGCCCTTTGGTTTTTGCTTAAGAACGCTTGAGTCCTCAGTGTTCTCCCAGAGATAACAATTTAGTCACATAATGGTCGTCATTTAACATTGTGTTCTCTGACTGTTTACACTTGTAAACAAGTTCGCATACCCAGAAAAAGGCAAAGGAGCCGAATCTATGACTTCACCTGTCATTGAGGCTAGAAACATCGTGAAGAGTTTTGGGGGAGTAAGGGCAGTTGACGATGTATCGGTCAGCGTTATGCCTGGAGAAATTCACGCCGTCATCGGAGAGAACGGTGCTGGAAAATCCACGCTTATGCGAATCCTTGCTGGCGTTGAGACACCAGACAGCGGCTCCGTCCGCATCGACGGTAAAGAAATTGAGAACAGTGCCAAGGCTTCCATTGATGCCGGTATTTCACTTGTTCACCAGGAACTAAGCCTTATTCCAGAAATGACTGTTGCTGAAAACATCATGCTCGGCGCTTTCCCCACCAACGGTGGTTGGACTAAGACCAAAGAGATGAAGAAGATTGCCGCTGACACTTTGAAAGAAATCGGTGTCGAGGTTGATTTAGACGAGCGCATCTCAAGGCTTTCCGTAGCACTTCGTCAGTTTGTGGAGATTGCCCGAGCAGTAGCCAGAAAGCCAAAGGTTCTGATTCTTGATGAGCCAACCGCAACTTTGACTCCCGCCGAAACTGATTATCTATTGAGCATGCTTCAGCGGCTTGCGTCCCAGGGCCTGGCAATCATCTACATCTCTCACCGCATCCCCGAGGTCTTCAAGATCTGTAACAAGGTCACAATTCTTCGAGATGGCAAGTTGGTAACAAACGATTCAATCGCAGATCTAACCCCTGACAAAGTTATTGACCAGATGGTTGGACGCGAACTGCATCTAGACCTAACGCAGCGCAGGCCAGCCCGCGAGTTGGGCGAGCTAGTACTAAGCGCCAAGGGCATCAAGGCTCCAAAGGTGAACGGTATTGACTTAGAGGTAAGCAAGGGTCAGATTGTTGGCCTAGGCGGGCTTGTTGGAGCAGGAAGAACCGAGCTGCTTAGAGCAATCATCGGTGCGGACCCAAGAAGCTCGGGTCGGGTGACCATCACCTCAAACGGTAAGAAGCGCGTTATTACTGGCTACCTATCTGCAATCAAGGCTGGAGTGGCCTATGTTCCTGAAGAGCGTAGAACTGACGGTCTAGCGCTAACCATGACCGTGGCCGAGAACATATTCCTTCCAAACCGCAAAGAAATCTCACCAACCGGTGTCATGCCGAAGGGCAAGATTGCGGCTTTTGCCAAGGAGCTTTCCGAAAAGGTAAATCTTCGTCCTCCAGAGGTAACCCGCGAAGCCGGGCAGTACTCGGGTGGAAACCAGCAAAAGATAGTTATTGCTAAGTGGCTCGGACGTAAGCCTTCGTTCATCGTTCTGGACGAACCAACAAGAGGTGTTGATGTTGGTGCCAAGGCGGAGATTCACAAACTGGTAAAAGAGCTAGCTGACAACGGTGCTGCGGTTCTTGTAATCAGCTCCGATCTTCCAGAACTCCTAGAGCTATCAGACCTTATTCACGTGGTTCGAGACGGCAAGATTGCCGGAACCCTAACTGGGGCCGAAGCAACAGAGAAGTCAGTTATGTCGCTGGCTGCAGGCGAGAAGTTGGTGGGCGCATAATGGCAAAAGAAACTTTCACAGAGGCAATGACCGTTGCTAAGGATCCTCAGGATTCGAAGGTCACTAAGCCAAAGACCTCCTTCATTGGCTTTATCGCTGACAAGGGCATCTTTGTCTTTACAGGCATCTTGGTTCTTACGGCGGTGCTATTCGTTGACGGGTTTGCATCATTGCAAAACGTCACAGACGTTTTCCACCGCGCAGCCCCAATCGGCATCGTTGCTTTGGGTATGACTTTTGTGGTTATCACCGGTAACTACCTGGATCTCTCGGTCGTTGCCCAAGCAGCTGCTGCCGGAGTGATTCTGATTGCAGTCAGCAATGCCTACAACTTGATTATTGCTTTTGCGGTGGCATTCGTAGTGGCGATCATCTTTGCACTCGTAAACGGAATCGCAGTTGGTTATTTCAAGGCAAACGCTGTGATCGTGACGCTTGCGACCACGTATATCGGCTTAGGTCTCTTGCGGTTGCTTTCTGGTGGAAGCCAGGTATTTGGCCCGGCCGATGGACCAATCGCAACTTTTGGAACCAGCAAGCTCGGGCCCTTCCCTTACTCGGCTGTTGTTCTAGTAGCAGTCACATTGATACTGACCTTCGTGCTGACCCGAACAAACTTCGGTTTTTTGATTCGATCCTTCGGCGTGAACAGTAGTGCAACCAGATTGGCTGGCACCAACACCGGTTTGATTGTTATTGGAGCCTTCATGGTCACCTCTATGGCCGCCATGTTCGCCGGTTTTGTGCTTGCCGCATTCTCAAACACCGCTGTTTCAAACATGGCCACGGGCTTTGACTTCCAGGCGCTTGCAGCAATCATCGTTGGCGGAACCAGCGTGTTTGGCGGAAAGGGCAGCGTTCCTAGAACTCTGCTGGGTGTTGTTTTCGTGAGCATCCTGTCAAACGTATTGGTGTTGGTTCAGGTTAGTTATGGGTTCCAGCAGGTAGCGATCGGGTCTTTGATTGTGCTCGCCGTCACTGTGGATGCTCTCGGAAGAAGGGTGTCCAAGAAATGACCAACCAAACCGTAATTAAGGTCGGCTCAACGGCCACAGGCTTCTGGGGCAAGTTCAAGACAGTCTTGGCTAGGCGCACTGAAGGCCGCGCGATCGTGTTGTTTGCGATAATCGCAACCTTCGTTACCGTCTCCCAGCCTCTAGTTTTCACCGCCTACCAGGTGACACTGGGAAGAATTGCACTCATCGGTCTTGTGGCTCTGGGCCTCACCGCTGTGATTTTGATGGGTGAGCTGGACCTTAGTGTTGCCAGCACCTTGGCTGTTTCCGGTGTAATTGCGGTCACGGTGGCAAACCAGACCAACATGGCAATTGGAGTTCTGGCTGCACTGGCCGCCGGTGTCGTCGTTTCGCTTATCAACGCTTTTTTCGTCGCGATTGTGGGAATCAACTCGTTCATCGCAACTCTTGGCATGCTTTTCGCGCTCCGGGGAATGGCTTTTGTTATTTCTGACGAGGCGCCTGTGAAGCTTGAGAACACTGACTTGGGAATCGCCTTCGGTCAGCCGCTTCTTGGGCCTCTGACTCCTCGAATCCTGATCTTCTTCCTGATTTTCATTGCAATCCAAATTTTTGTTTCTCGCGTCAAGGCAGGTCGAGAGTTCTTAGCTGTTGGTGGTAACCGACAGGCTGCCTACGATGCTGGAATCCCTGTCAAGCGAAGAATCTTCACCGGCTTCATCATTTCCGGTGTTGTAGCTGCAATCGCTGGAATCATCAACGCCGTTGAGCGAACCAGCGCCGATCCAACCTCAGGCTCCACCGTTTTGCTTGCCAGCTTTGCTGCGGCAATCATCGGCGGTAACTACCTAAAGGGTGGCAAGGGTTCGATTGTCGGAACCCTAATCGGTGCAGCGTCACTTGGAATGCTCCAGGTTGCGCTGACTATCTCCGGTGTTCAGATTCCGATTCAGGAGATCTTCATTGGTGGCATCTTGCTCATTGCTGTCATCACTGACCCGAGCAGCCTGAGAGCTGTTTGGGGCTCGCTAAGCACCACGTTCCAAGGAATAAAGAATTCTCTAGCCAAATAGGCCAGAGAAAAAAGATCGGCGCCGTCGATCGTGAAATCAAGTGAAGAAAGAGGCAACTATGAGAAAATCTCGTCTAGTACTCGCCCCAGCAGTGATGCTGGCCGCGGCCGCTTTGGTTCTATCTGGCTGCGCAGCAGCTGAAGAAGAGACAACCACAGACGCAGGTAGCACCACAACCGATTCAACCGAAGAAGTAGCGGAGACCTACGAGGTTTACGCATTGCTTCCTCAGGGTTCAGACCAGGCATACGGTACCTTCTACGTTCCAGCAATGGAAGCAGCAGCAGCCGAGCTAGGTATCAACCTAACTATCACCAACTCACAGTACGACGGTGACAAGCAGGCTTCTGAGTGTGAAATTGCTGTTGCAGCAAAGCCAGACGGAATTATCCTTTGGCCAGCTGTTGGTGACGCTGTTCGTCCATGTCTAGAGGCTGCTGCAGCTGCAGGTATTCCTGTAACCGTAACCAACTCTGACCTGTTCGACGCTGACAAAGAACTTTCATACGGTTACTCAGGACCAGACACTTATGGCCAGGGCGTATCTTCAGCCGAGATCATGTGTGAGCTTGTTGGAGACACCCCAGTAAACATCATTCAGCTAAACGGTGCTGCTGGTAACTCAACTGCTATCGACCGCGACAATGGTTTCACTGACACCATTGCAGCTAACTGCCCTAACGTAACCATCTTGCAGGAAGAGTCAACTGACTGGACCAAGGCTACTGCTCAGCAGGTTGCCTCAGAGATGATCACTGCTCAGGGTATCGACAACATCGGCGGCATCTATGCAGCTGACGACTCAATCGCAGCCGGAGCTATCGCAGCTCTAGAGGCACGTGGCGTAGTTGCAGCTGACTACTTCATCACCTCAATTGGTAACACCTTCCTAGGTAACCCACTAGTTATTGCAGGCAGCCTAGACGGAACCGTATTCCAGTCATCCTCATGGGATGGCGAGAACGCGACTCGTTTGATGTATGCAGTACTAACCGGTGAGATTGCCGCTGGAGAGCGTGAAGTTAAGTTCATGCCTTCTGTAAAGGTAACCGCTGGCAACGCATCTGACGCTGACGTAGCGCCAGAGTGGTAAACACTAGCCACAAATAGTTTCAAAAACTAAGTAGTTGCACACCCGAACCGGGTGGGGTCTAGAAAAAAGATTCCACCCGGTAAGGGTGCAGCAACAAAAGCAAAGCAACCAAGCAACAGAGCTACATAAAGTTTTTATCCCGTTTCACAAAGGCAGTATTTTTCATTGGAGATTCACATGAGCGACACCGCGTTCGAACCAAAACCTTTGGTTCCTGCACTCGACTTTGACAACCGCATGATCCCGGCTCACGGAACGACTTCGGTCGATTTTGAAGAGCGGGTTGACTACAAGCGCTTGCGTGCCTATCGTTTGGCCCGCGCGGTTAAGTCCCTCGAGGCAACTGAATGCGGCGCCTTTTTACTTTTTGACTTTTACAACATTCGCTACACAACTCAGACTTGGGTTGGCGGAGCTCTCGGTGACAAGATGTCTCGCTACGCGCTCCTCACGCGCGACGGCAAGCCACACATCTGGGACTTTGGTTCTGCTGCCAAGCACCACCAGCTTTTTGCCCCCTGGATAGAGCCAGGTCACTCTCACGCTGGAATGCTTGGACTAAGAGGCGCAATCCACCCGGATGTTGGACTAATGAAGGACGCGGTCAAGACCATCAAGGGCATGCTTGCCGATGCTGGTGTTGACCACCTTCCGGTTGGCGTTGACATAGTTGAGCCAGCATTCTTATTTGAAATGCAAGCTCAGGGCTTGTTGGTTGTTGATATCCAGCAGGAAATGCTTGATGCCCGATCAATCAAAAATGTCGATGAGATCATGTTGCTGTCACAAGCAGCTGCAATGGTTGATGGTGTTTACCAAGACATCACCGATGCGCTTCGACCTGGAATCAAGGAGAACGAAATCGTTGCTCTTGCATCCAAGAAGCTATTCGAACTTGGCTCAGAACAAGTTGAAGCGATTAACGCAGTCTCTGGAGAGCGTTGCAACCCGCACCCACACAACTTCACCGATCGCATCATTCGCCCGGGCGACCAAGCGTTTTTTGACATCATTCACTCCTACCAGGGCTACCGCACCTGCTACTACCGCACCTTCTCAGTTGGTCGCTCCACTCCTGCTCAGCATGATGCTTATGCCAAGGCAAGAGAATGGATGGATGCCGCAATCGACAAGGTTGCCGATGGCGTTGGAACCGACGAGATTGCCAAGCTATGGCCAAAGGCCACCGACATTGGCTTTGCCAATGAGATGGATGCTTTCGGTCTGCAGTTTGGTCACGGACTTGGTCTTGGCTTGCACGAGCGCCCGATTATCTCGCGCCTAAACAGCTTGAGCCACCCGGTTGAAATCAAGGCCGGCATGGTCTTCGCTCTTGAAACTTACTGCCCATCACCAGATGGTATTTCGGCAGCCAGGATCGAAGAGGAAGTCGTTATCACCAACAACGGAGCTCAGGTCATAACCAAGTTCCCAGCTGAAAAGCTGTTTATCACTAACCCTTACTAGTCCTAGCTGTCGGGCTTTAGTGTTATTTGCGCCATCGCGGCCCAGTCTTGATTAGCTAAGGTTGGGTCTGCAATTGCGGCGTTCATGAGCTCCATCAAGACGTGGGCTGTGGGCATTTCGAGTTGAGACTCCGCCGCGCTGTCCATGGCCAATTGAAGGTCTTTTTTACCGAGCTCCATTGAGAACATGACTGGCTGATACTCCCGATCTGCAATCTGGGCCCCGTAGCCCTTGTAGACGACCGATGAAAAGAGTGTTGAGGTTAATAGCTCCACGAATGCTTTGCCTGAAACACCGTTTCTCTCCACGAGTGCCACCGACTCGGCAATAGCTTGAATGGCGTGCAGAATGTTGTAGTTGACGGCAATCTTCACAAGATTGGCTGTGGCCGGCTGATTGGAAATATTCCAAATTCTGGATCCCATCGCCTCTAGTAATGGCAACGCCTGTGCGATCGCGGATTCATCGCCTCCTGCGAGAATGTTCAGCTCGCCGGCCTCGGCCACATTAGGCCTGCCGAGCACTGGAGCTGAGACATACTTTGCCCCGGCTTCTAGAAACCTTTGGGAAAGCTCGCGGCCCTTTTCTGGAGAGATGCTTGCCATTCCAATGTGAATAGTTCCAGCGGTGAGGTTCTCTGCCGCTAAAACGACGTCATGAACATTGTCGTTGGCAAGCATCGAGAAGGAAATCGACTGAGACAGGGCGTCCTTGGCGGATTCAGCAGCTTCACCCCCAGCCTCAAGGAATTTCAGAAGCGGTGCTTGGGAGCGGTTCCATGCGAGAACTGGGTGACCTGACATGACCAAATTGTTGGCCATGGCGAGTCCCATAGTGCCAAGGCCAAGAAACCCGACCCGCGGCAAGTAGCTAAGCCTTCCAGACAGTTTTTAGGTTGCAGAACTCTTTGATGCCAGCATCTGACAACTCGCGACCAAAGCCCGAGTCCTTGATGCCACCAAATGCTAGCTCCGGATAAGAAATCGTCATGCCGTTTACGAAGACAGCGCCCGCCTGCAGGTGCTGAACGAAGTAGTCCTGCTCGGCAGCGTCCTGGCTCCACACAGCAGAAGAAAGACCAAAGGTTGTTTGGTTGGCGATTCGAATCGCCTCTTCCTTGTTGGCAACCTTGTAGATGCTGGCAACTGGCCCAAAAGCCTCTTCCATTACAAGTCTCATGTCATCGGTTAGACCATCAATAACGGTTGCTGGGTAGAAGAAGCCTGGTCCCTCTGGAGTTTCGCCACCGCAAAGAATGTTTGCGCCCTTTGCCTTGGCGTCCTCAACTAGCTCGACAATGTCTCGCTTGCCGTTGGCTGTTGCCAAGGGTCCAAGCTGAACACTCTCGTCCATTGGGTCGCCCATCTTTAGTGCGCTCATTTTGGAAACAAAACTATCCACGAACTGATCGTAGACATCTGCAAAGACCAAGAAACGCTTGCCTGCGATGCAGGATTGGCCGTTGTTGTTGATTCTGGCGGCAACAGCGGTTGTGGCAGCAGCTTCGATGTCAGCATTTGTCGTTACAACAAAAGCGTCAGAACCACCAAGCTCCATAACCGAAGGCTTGATCTGTCGTCCTGCTCTCTCAGCAACTGCACGACCAGCGGGCTCGGAACCGGTAAGGGTCACGGCCTTTATACGCCAGTCGTCAATCACGCTTGAAACACTGGATGCCGAGATCATAAGGGTTATGAAGGAACCCTCAGGGAAGCCTGCGCGGGTGAAGATGTCATTCAAGTAAAGGGCAGACTGCGGAACGTTTGAAGCGTGCTTCAGCACTCCGGAGTTTCCAGCCATTAGGGCTGGACCTGCAAACCTAATCACCTGCCAGAGCGGGTAGTTCCATGGCATAACTGCCAACACAACACCCAGTGGCTGCCAAATGGCCATCGCTTGGCTGGCGTTGACCTTTGATGGGTCGGCTAGCACCTGCGGTGCTAGAAATTCTTCGGCCTTTTCAGCATAGAAGCGCATGCTCTTGGCACACTTGAGAACTTCTCCTCGTGACTGCGCAATTGGCTTACCCATTTCACGGGTGAGCATGACTGCAGTCTGCTCCACTTCGCTTTCAATCAAGTCAGCGGCTTTGATCATCAAGGCTGCGCGCTCGGCGTAGCTCATTGCCCGAAGAGTCTCGTGGGCGGTCTGCGCCAGGGCAATTCGGGTCTCTACCTCGGCCGGTGTGTGAAGTTCTGCTTCAAATTCAGTTTCGCCGGTAGCCGGGTTGATGGTTGCCATTGCCATTGGGGCCTCGTTCTATTTTTAGACTTCTGGAGTATCTTCTTCGTTACCAAGCTCAAACTTACTAGCAGTTGTTTACTTGGCAAAACATGAAGATTGGATACATTTTACCCCAAAAGCACCCATATTTGGTCTAAATTTAGACAAATAGCATTCAGATTGGATTCAATCTGCAGTTGGGGAGGGTCCCATTGATCGAGGTGGAGAAGGCGGTATCTAAATGCGATTAGCGAACAAGGTTGCAATAATCACTGGCGGCTCACGAGGTATTGGCAGAGCTACAGCCGAACTTTTTGCTGAGCACGGGGCAAAGGTTTACGTTTTAGATCTGAGCCTTGATGAAGACTTCGTAGACAGCAGTATTGAGTTTATTGCTCATGATGTTACTGACGAACAAGCATGGAAGATAGTGGTCGAGCACGTGGTTGCCGAGGCCGGCAAGATCGATGTTTTGTTTAACAATGCCGGAATTGTTGGCTCCTATGAGGGAATCGAAACCATTGAAATGGACGACTGGCACCGGATTATTGACATCAACCTAAACGGGGTTTTCCTGGGAACCAGAGCGGTGCTTCCGGTGATGCGGGCAGCAGGCAAGGGGGCAATTGTCCACACGTCATCGATGTGGGGAGTGGTTGGCGCAATTGGAGTTGCTGCCTACACCGCATCCAAGGGCGCAGTGCGCTCGCTAAGCAAAAACGTCGCGCTGACCTATGCCAAGGACGGCATTAGATCCAACTCGATTCACCCGGGCATCATCGAGACACCGCTGGTTTTGGCTCAGGATAAGTCCATGACCCAAGAGATTGTAGACAAGACGCCGATAGGGAGACTCGGAACTGCCAGAGAGATCGCGTACGGTGCTCTTTATCTGGCGAGCGATGAATCCAGTTACGTAACCGGCACTGAGTTGATAATCGATGGCGGCCACACGGCACTTTAGGTCGACGCTAGGGCTTGGCGAAGACACTAAGCTCTTTATCATTCCAAGGAGGAACTAGTGCAAGAGACCGACCGCAGCTCAAGCGAGAAAATCGCAATGGAGCTGCGATCCCAAATCTTGGCTGGCAAGCTGTTGCCCGGGTCCAGAATTCTGCAGGAGCAGCTAGCCGAAGAGTTCGGCGCTAGCAGGCTCCCGGTTCGAGACGCACTCCGCCGACTCCAGGCCGATGGTCTCGTAACTATTGTCGCCAACACCGGGGCTTGGGTGTCCAAGCTAACCAAGGCCGAGTGTGAAGATGCCTATCAAATCAGAGAGCGACTTGAGCCTCTTTTGATGCGTCAAAGTGCATCTTCCATCACCCAGGAGACAATTTCAGAGCTGACTGCAATCGCTGAAAAAATGGAGGCTTCGGGGGACGTTGAGACCTTCCTGCGGCTAGATCAGGATTTTCATTTACTCGCTTACTCGCACGCTCCGAATGGAATGATCCGAGATCTAATTGAGCGGCTCTGGAACACTACTCAGCATTATCGAAGGGCGTTCGCCGAGCTAAGTGGTGTTGCTGCCGGCAGCGTGACTCACCTCGAGCACCGCCTAGTTCTGGACGCAATTGTCCGCGGTGACCTGGATGATCTGGAGTGGAACCTGGCCGCCCACATCAGAAGAACCCGCAACTCACTTGTCGCCCACCCCGAGATTTTTGACTAAATGTAGCCAATTGGCTGCGCAGTGAGCCCTAGAACAGCTTGATTGCATTTCAAAGGTGCTATTTCGGATACATTCGCTAAAATCTTGTCTAAACAGACAATGCGCCGCTTGATCTTTGGTTGAGCGCACTGACTAAAGATTGCGAGGACCCAGATGGCCACCACGCCAATAATTGTTGCTAACACCGATGCCCCCAGTGAGATTCATGGGGTCCACGGCGGAAGAGGTGTGCTTCGCTGGAAGCGCTTTGTCACCGGGCTCATGATGCATGCGGCCTGGGACTCCTTCGAGCACAATCGTCTTGAGCCAGGAGCAGCTGTGGGCGAGCACGTGCACTCTCGAACCGAGGAGATTTATTTCATCATTCGCGGACGTGGAATGATGAAATACAACGGCGAACACTTTGAGGTTGGTCCTGGGGATTTGATTATGACCCCGCTTCACGGCAAGCACGCAATCGAGACCATCGGCGATGAGACTCTGGAATTCTTTGTTGTCGAGGCGCTGCCGCCGGAGATCGTGAATGCACTTCCTGAATACAGACCCTCAGCAGAATCGGAGCACCAGTCATGAGTTATAGCCCACGAGTAAACCTCTACGAGACTGACGTAACCAACATCACTGAAATCATGGCGGGACCCTGGAAGGCCATAAAAGTAGTTGACGCAGCTGTCGGCGAAACCCTTGAGTTCTCAACCGACGGCGAAGAGCACGGTGTTTTTGTGATTGAAGGCTCATTTGTTGCGACCATCCCGGATGGCTCAACGTTCGAGTTCAAGAAAGACATGTCGATGACCCTGGCCAGTGGCGGGGCCGCTTCGGTTGTTGCAGGCCCAGAGGGCTTCAAGATTTGTCAGGTAATAATGAGGGTCGACTAAAAATCTACTCCGCAGGAGTTTTTGGAGACCATAGTTTCACCGGTGCAGTCGTTTCGTAGTCCTTGCCGTTCGGGTAGCTGACAAGTTCGAACTGCATCCCCCAGGGGGCTAAGAAGTAGATCCAACGCTGACCGGTGGCAAATGCCTTACTTGAAACCGGCTCACCCAAAACCTCAACTCCGTGAGATTTCAGGTGTTCAATTGCAACATCTAGGTCGTCCACATAAAAAGCAAGGTGGTGACCACCGGCATCGCTGTTTTTAGGCTGAGACATCGGGGTCTGATCCACCGATTGGTACTCGAAGATTTCAAAGTTGGTGCCGTGCCCTAGACGGAAGTGACGGTTCTGCTTTATCACTGTTCTGGGGTCAACATTTAGCTGCCTTTTCATCCAGTCATCATCGGACTGAAAAGGGCCCAGCTTGTAGATGTAATCGCAACCGATTACCTCGACAAAAAACTTGGTTGCTTGCTCGATATCCGGCACGTTGAAACCGACGTGGTCGGTGCCTCTTATTCCAGGAATTCCTTTTTGCATTGTTTGCCCATCTACTAGCTATTGGATACAAACTAGCGAAAAAAAGCGCTTTTTGCACCTCTTTTTGGCTTTGCGGTTGTAGTAATGTATCCAATCGCGCTAAATTAGTACCAATAGCCAATCAATATTTTTTACGGAGTCATCGATGACCGAACGCATTCAGCTAGATCCCCTAGAGCCATGGGTGGAGATTAAAACCACCAAGCAGGACTATCAAAACGCCGACCCTAAATTACTCGAGACCATGCTCGGTCAGCTGCACCTAATCAGGGCATTCGAAGAGGCGATTCTTGACATGGCTGGCGAAGGTCTAGTGCACGGCCCCGCTCACTCATCTGTCGGTCAAGAAGGTGGAGCAGTAGGCTCCATCGTCGGCATGCGCCCAACCGATGCCATCAACGGATCCCACCGAGGCCACCACCAGTTTTTAGCTAAGGCAATTGCCTACGTAGCACCACAACTAGATGTCACCAACCTTGTCACCAGCCAGGTCCAAGAAGTTTTGCAAAAGACTGCCGCCGAGATCCTTGGGCTTGCCCAAGGGTATTGCAAGGGCCGTGGCGGCTCGATGCACCTGCAGTGGCATGAAGCCGGTGCACTTGGAACCAACGCCATTGTTGGCGGCGGTGTTCCTCTTGGAGCCGGTAACGCATGGTCACAGAAGCGAGCCGGAACCACTGATATGACAACCAGCTACTTCGGAGACGGTGCCGTAAACATTGGCAGCGTGCTTGAGAGCATGAACCTAACTGCAGCCTGGGATGTCCCATTGGTGTTTTTCATCGAGAACAATCTCTACGCGGTTTCAACCACTGTTGCCGAGGCAACCAAGGAAGATCGCCTAAGCGGTCGCGGCGTTGGTTTCGGTATTCCAAGCTGGCGCGTGGACGGCATGGACCCACTTGCTGTTTGGCACGTTATGCAAGAAGTTGAGGAGCATGTTCGCTCTGGCAAGGGCCCAGCCGTTGTTGAAGCAGAGGTTTACCGATTCTTCCACCAGAACGGAGCCTTCCCAGGAAGTGCCTTCGGTTACCGTTCGAAGGAAGAAGAAGAGCACTGGAGAAGCCGCGACCCACTGGACAAGGTTGCCAACGAGATGATCGAACTCGGTTTGATTACTCAGGAGCAAGTCGCTGACACCAGGAAGCAAGCAGTTGCCGCAATGGAGCTAGTCGCACTCGAACTACTAGAGCCAGATCTTGATGGAAAGCCGGGAGCTAGAAAAATCAAGGCTGACCTTTGGCCAGACGCCGGTTTCGTTGATGTTGGACTGCGCTCGGATCTTTCAGAGCTTGCTGGAGCCAAGACACTGGAGCAGGACTCTTATACCGGAGAAACAACCGACATTCGTTTTGTTGACGCCATCGCCAAGGGCATGGATCGTCAAATGGAACTTGATGACCGAATCATTATTTTGGGTGAGGATGTTCATCGCCTAAAGGGTGGCACCAACGGTGCAACCAAGGGCCTGCCAGATAAATATGACGGCCGAGTACTTGGAACCCCAATTAGCGAGAACGCCTTTGCGGGTCTTGGCGGCGGAATGGCCATGGACGGCAGATTTCGCCCGGTAGTTGAGTTCATGTATCCGGACTTCCTCTGGGTTGCAGCCGACCAGGTCTTCAACCAGATCGGTAAGGCCAGACACATGTTTGGTGGTCAGAACCCAGTGCCATTGGTTCTAAGAACCAAGATTGCAATGGGTTCGGGCTATGGTTCCCAGCACCTAATGGATCCAGCCGGCATCTTCGCCACTGCTCCCGGTTGGAGAGTAGTTGCAGCGAGCAACCCGTTTGACTACATCGGTCTTATGAACGCTGCGCTAAAGATGGAAGACCCAGTTTTGATGATCGAGCACGTTGATCTCTACACCCAGCGCGGCCTGATTCCAGCCGATGATCTTGACTACCAAATCGAGTTTGGTAAGGCGCGAGTTGTTAGAGAAGGAAAAGACACCACAATTCTTAGCTACCTAAACATGGTCAACATCACCAAGGAAGCTCTTGACCAGACCGGCCTAGATGGCGAACTAATCGATCTTCGTTGGCTAGACCGCGCGAGCATTGACTGGGACACCATCGGTGAGAGCATCAAAAAGACCAACAGTGTTGTCGTAGTCGAACAGGGCGTTCAGGGCACCAGCTACGGCGGGTGGCTGTCAGATGAGATCCAGCGCAGGTTCTTTGACCACTTGGATCAGCCAGTTCAGCGAGTTCACGGACGTGAAGCATCACCAAGCATCTCCAAGGTTCTAGAGCGAGCATCTATCGCAGGCCTTGAAGAAGTGGTGGCAGGCTTGAACCTCGTGAAGGAAGGGTTTGGCAAAAACTAATGGCCACACAAATCAAACTTCCCGAGGTTGCTGCAGGTGCAACTCACGCAGTCATATCTAGCTGGCAGGTGGCCGTTGGCGACCAGGTTGTCGTTGGCCAGCAATTAGCTGAAATCGAAACCGATAAGGCAGTCGTAGAGCTTTTGGCAGAAACTGCCGGAACTATTTTGGAGCTCATTGGCAAGCCAGGCGATGAGATGGAAGTCGGTAGCACCATTGCCATGGTTGGCGAAGCAGGCGAGAGTGCTGCTGCTCCAGAGCCAGTGACTCCAGTTGCAGAGGCACCAGCGCCATCAGCCGCAGCTCCGGTTGCCAGCCCAGTCGCTAGCCCTGTTGCGTCCCCAGTTTCCGAGCCAGTCGCAACTCCAGCTGAACCCGTTCAGGCTTCCGGAAGACAGCGCATTTCTCCTATTGCCAGGAAATTAGCTAAGGATGCTGGAGTTGATGTGAGTCAGATCACCGGCACCGGCCCAAGTGGAAGAGTTGTAAGACGCGATGTTGAAGCAAGCGTTGCGAACGGAACTGCTGCCGCTCAGCCAGCAGCACCTGTCGCAGCCAGCCCAGTAGCAGCCCCACAGGCTGCAGCTCCAGTGAGCACAAGTGCTTCTAAGGAGCTTGCGAGCCAGGAGTACTCATCAACCTACTCAACGGTTCCTCATACTTCGATGCGCAAGGCAATTGCTAGAAGGCTCACTGAGAGCAAGAGCACTGTCCCGCACTTCTACCTAAACGCAGATTGCATGGTGGATGAACTACTTGCATTGCGCAAGAAAATCAACGAAAGCTCACAGGTCAAGATTTCGGTCAACGACATGGTTGTTAGAGCAGTTGCTGCAGCGTTTGAGGATGTCCCAGACGCAAATGTGGTCTGGGGACCAGACGCGATGATCAAGTACGAGTCGGTGGACATATCGATCGCAGTTTCAACCGACGGTGGTTTGCTAACTCCAGTTCTCCGAGGCGTTGAAAAACGTTCACTCAGCAACATTGCAAGGACCATCACTGATTTGGCCGAAAGGTCAAGAGCAGGCAAGCTTCGCCAGGAAGAACTAAATGGCGGCAGCTTTGCTGTCACCAACTTGGGTATGTATGGCACCTCCAGCTTCTCGGCAATCTTGAACCCACCGCAGTCAGGCATCTTGGCCGTCGGTGCTGCCGGGCCAAAGGCCGTGGTTGTGGATGGCGAAATAACTATCGCGACCATCATGAGCGTGACACTATCTGCTGACCACCGCGCGGTTGACGGTGCGTTGGCTGCTCAGTGGCTAGCCGCCTTCAAGGCAAGGATTGAGAATCCTCTAACAATGCTTATCTAGCGCATAAAAAAATCCCCCCTAAGGCGGCTACCTTTTGGGGGGATTTTTTTATTGTCTAAATTACTGGATGACCATTCCGCCATCGATCATTAGAAGCTGACCGGTCATGTAGTCAGACTCTGGGCTTGCTAGGAACGAAGCAGTTCCAACTACGTCCTCTGGGTAGCTGTAGCGCTTCATAAGAATCATGTTCTCAGCGATGTCATCCATTGACTGTCCCCGCTTCTCGAACTTGCCGATTTCGACTAGGTCCTTATCTAGCTGCTCCCACATCTCGGTGCGAACAACCCCTGGGCCATAGCCGTTGACGGTGATGTTGTGCTCAATAAGTGACTTGGCACCCGCCTTGATTAGACCAAGAATCGCGTGCTTTGTCATTGTGTACACGGTAACGTCATCAAAGGCCTCGCGAGAAAGAATCGAGCCAACGTTGATAATTTTGTATGGGTACTCGCGCTTGCCCTGATCCTTCATCTGCTGGGCAACCTTCTGCATAACGTTTAGCGATCCCCAGGTGTTTACTTTGTTCAGTAGGTCGAAGTTTTCCTTGGTGATGTCCAAGAAGAACAGTGGCTTGTTGATGCCTGCGTTGTTTAGTAGCACGTTGATCTCGCCAAAAGTGTCAACGGTGTGCTGAACGGCTGCCTTGGCGTCTTCCTCACTGGCTACATCAAGCTTGATGTAGGTGGCTTTGCCGCCATCGGCAATGATTTCATCGGCAACTGCCTTGATGCCCTCAATGTTTAGGTCTCCGAGGCAAACTTCCGCGCCTTGGGCTGCCCAGTGCTTGGCGATTGCAGCACCCATTCCTTGGGCGGCTCCGGTAATAAGGGCCTTTTTACCGGCCAGTCTTGTCTTGTCCATCGTTGTTCCTTCCTCATTGAAGCTCGATCATTTTGGCGTAAGAAGTCTAAGTTAATTTTTACGACGTTCCGAGATTAGTGTAAACCCTGACAGAACAACAAGAGGCTTTTACAGAACAAACTTTAGGGAATCGTTACCTGTTTTCGAAACCGATAAAAAGCCCAAAAGGCATGGGCTTATCAGGCCCGAAGTCTGCTCTCGAGGTTTTGCAGTTCGACCTTCAGCTCCTCCGGCATTTTGTCGCCAAAGCTCTCAAAGAACCCCGCAATTTCACCGGCTTCATGGCTCCAGGTATCTTTATCAACCGCAAGCAGTTGAGCGAGTTTCTCCTCTGAGAGCTTCAGGCCCTCGGTATTTAGAGCGTCAGCTTTTGGAACCAAGCCAATTGGCGTTGCGACCGAGGAGTCCTTGCCTTCAATTTGTCCCACGATCCACTGCAGCACTCTCATGTTCTCGCCAAACCCCGGCCAAATGAACTTGCCGTTTTCATCTTTTCTAAACCAGTTCACCTGGAAGATGGTGGGCAAGTTAGCCGGATCTAGCTTTTCGGCGAAGGACAACCAGTGACCAAAGTAGTCACCCATGTTGTAGCCGCAGAATGGCAGCATCGCAAATGGATCGCGTCGAAGGATTCCGATCGGACCCTCTGCAGCAGCAGTTTGCTCACTGGCAATCGTTGCTCCCAAGAAAACGCCATGCTGCCAGTTCAGGGATCGAACGGCCAGCGGCACGTTTGTAGCTCGTCGGCCACCAAAAAGTATCGCATCCAGCTCAACACCCTCGGGCTCTGACCAGTTGTCGCTGAGGCTCGTGACCTGATCGATTGGCAAACAGAATCTAGCGTTTGGGTGAGCGGCGGTTTTCCCACTGTCCTTGTCCCAAGGGTCACCCTTCCAATCAGTTAGATGGTCTGGAACTTCATCGGTAAGACCCTCCCACCAAACGTCTCCATCCTTTGTGGTCGCGACGTTAGTGAAAATGGCGCCCTCGCGCATTGAATCAACCGCAACTTTGTTGGTTGAGAGCCCCGTACCGGGTGCGACTCCAAATAAACCATTTTCCGGGTTGATCGCCCGGATCTTGCCTTTGTCATTTGGAGCCATCCAGACAATGTCATCGCCCAGGGTTTCAACTTTCCAACCTGGCATTTGAGACTGCAACATCGCAAGGTTTGTCTTGCCGCAGGCTG
>Ga0307488_10001674_pt1 | contig 18567 bp, 21 predicted proteins | sample SB02metaG_FD_202248 | JGI IMG/M metagenome (GOLD analysis project Ga0307488, IMG submission 202248) | Sea-ice brine microbial communities from Beaufort Sea near Barrow, Alaska, United States - SB 0.2 | ecosystem: Environmental > Aquatic > Marine > Coastal | place: USA: Alaska | collected... | reverse complement strand
ATCATGTTATTGTACAGATGTATGTTAACAATGTTATTGTTGGTATTTGGTCCAAAGATGCTACGTTTACTCCGGCAGCATCTATCTCAGGATTTGCAACAATAGGTCCAGGTTTAAACATGAGCACCGCTGTAACAAATGCAGTATTCAACGGAACAGCAACAAACGCAGATACATTAGACACATTAAATTCGACATCATTTATGAGATCCGATGCAGCCGCAAGCAACAACACAAGTATTAGTATCTTAAGTGATACTGGATTGTATGTTGGTGGAGACAGTGATGCAAGAATATTTGTTAGTGGAACAGATGTATACCATAACAATCAAACACAAGATGGTGATGTTTATCATCAAATCAATGACGGTGGCGTAACAACCACTGTTATAAAAATTGATGGTGCTACTGCTAGTTTAGGTGTAAGAGACATCACAAATTTACAAGCAAATGGTGTTGGTAATATTGGATCAAGTGCAGGTTATTTTAATACAATTTTTGCTAAAGCAACATCTGCAGAATATGCTGATATGGCAGAGCGTTTTGCTTCGGATGCAGTATATCCATCAGGAACAGTTGTTGAATTAGGTGGTAGTGAAGAAGTCACACTTTGCGTAGAAGAATTAAGCAATACTGTATTTGGTGTAGTATCAACACAACCAGCATATACTATGAACGGTGGTGCAGGAACAAATGAAACACATCCAGCAATTGCAATGACAGGAAGAGTACCTGTTAACGTAATGGGATTTGTTACAAAAGGAGATAGACTTGTAAGTGCCGGAAATGGCGTAGCAAGGTCAGCAAACTTAGATGAGCTAACAAGTTTTAATGTAATTGGACGAGCTCTAGAAAGCAAAACAGACGAAGGTTTAGGGTCAGTAGAAGCAATTGTTAAGATCGTATAATACCTATAAATACTTCATAACAAAGGAATTAACAATCCAGCTATTATAAATTTAAAATGACGTGGTAGAGATACAAAGGATAAACCCGACTTACTTAGTAAGGACGCCGACTTACTTAGTAAGGACGCCGTTGATAATAGCGTATAACATAATATACTAATACAAAGGAAATAAGATAACATGGCATATTCAGCAGGAAACACCATCCTAGATGATGACTACAATATATTTGCAACAGGAAATGCTGCAGGCTCAGGCGATAACAGTGTTGCTAATATAAACACCGTTTGGGGAACCGGTACCTCTGATAAAGGATACGGACAAGGAACAACAGTTCCAGCAGTTGCTGCAGGTTCAACAATTACTGCCACACAATGGGCAACATTATTAACAAGAATTGCCAGTGCAGCTGCACATCAAGGCACTTCAATTACAGCAATTTCAAATCCAACAGCTGGTGATACGATTGCAGCCTATGCCGCATTAAGCACAAATATCACAGCTATTTTTAACGGTAGAAACAACGCATCAGCAAGTGGAAGCACTTCAAGTGGTAACAATGATAGAACAGCAGCATGGAATACCAGTGTAACATTTACAAGCACAGTTACATTTGCTAGTAATGCTGCAGCACGTTATTTTTTCAACGCCGGTGGAATTCTTCGAAACACATTTAGTAGAACTGGTGGTTCTACAAATGATCAAAACACTGCTATTACAGACTTATGTACCGCAGTTGGCACAATTAGTTATACAACTGGTACAAGCACACAAACAATCAACAGTGCTAGTTATACTGGAACAACCAAAACAGGTGGTTCTGGTTCGCCAACTATTGTAACAGGAACTGGTTTTTATGATCTAACTGGTTCACCATCACAGGTATTTACACAAAGTTCAAGTTCATATTATGGTTATGAAGGCAATAGTGTAACAATCAGTTTATCTGATAATGGTGCAGGTGTATTTACAATAACAACAGTTATTGCTAAATCAGGAGGACTTACCTCAGTTGACGGAACACTAAGATGTACAACAACATCAGTTCCTCCTTCAACTTCTAATATAACAAGCACTTGGGGAACACCAACAATTGGTGGATCACAAACTGGATCATAATAACTAATTTATTCTAATACACAGTAAAGGTCCTTAGGGGCCTTTACTTTTGACTACATACCCTATATAATAGTTAAAACTATGGAGTATTCAATGAGCGATGAACTAATAACCCAAATTAAAAGTAGATTTGATCATGCAACAAACAAAAAACTGTTGCGTGAAAAATACCAAAGTAAAATGACCTTTGCCTATGCTGGTGGAATGTTTAATGCTGGTCCAGAGCTATTGGTTACTCTCAGTGTGTGCAATGAAACTGTTGTACTTGAAGATCTTTATGGTACTCCAGTTAAAGTTAATGTTTCTGAATTAGCAACTCAAACACAACATCGTTGGCAAGAACAAATGAATGCATGGCTTGTTGAAAACGAAGATTTGTCAAATAAGAGATGAATAAAGGTGTATTATATATAGCATTTAACAATAATAAAGTTAACTATATTGCACAAGCAGTGTGGAATGCTCATCGAGTACGTCGACATCTTGGAGTTGGATGCAGTCTTGTAACTGATAATGTCAGCAGGCCTACTGACACTAGCATGTTTGATAATGTTTTTATTGTTGAAAGTTCTAGCGGAGGTACACGAAAGTACGATCATATGAATGCTGACAGTAGTGCTGAATGGAAAAACATTGGACGTTGTAATGCATATGATCTAACACCATATGATCAAACACTAGTAATTGACACTGACTATATGGTTAATAGCAATCAACTAGCAGTACTTTTTGATTTAGATTATGATTTTTTGTGTCATAGAGAAGTGTTAGATGTAACCAATAGGCGTAATTTTGCACGTGATACCCGGTTTGGAGATGTAGAGTTTCCAATGTGGTGGGCAACAGTTACATATTTTAGGAAAAGTGACCTTGCTAACCAAATTTTTAGTGTATGGAAAATGGTACAAGACAATTGGTATCACTATAGCAGACTTTACAAGTTTAGTCAAGATCTGTTTCGTAACGACTATGCAGTAAGTATTGCACTCGCCACGGTGTACGGGCATCAACTAAATATTCCAAGCATACCTTGGCCATTATTCACTGCTTTTTATGATGTGTATATGAATCAGATTAATGATGATTGTTTTAAACTAAACTATGTTCGAATAGGAGAAAAACAATTACATCAAAATCTAATACTTGACAATTGCGATCTACATGTTATGAATAAACCTGATTTGGAGAAAATTTGTGTCAATACAGTATGAACGTGGTTATTTAATATTAGCTAACAACAACGATAGTGTTGACTATCTTGCTTGTGCTAGAGCATTAGCTAAAAGCCTCCGGTGGCATATGCCAGACTGTAAAATTTGTTTACTAACCAATGATAACGAAACAGATACAGTATTTGATATTATTAAACCTTATCCATATTCTTTGAAAGGTGGATGGCATGATGATTGGCAAGTTCTTGAGGCAACTCCTTTCCGTGAAACAATAAAACTAGAAGCAGACATGTTGATCACAGGCAATATTAATCATTGGTGGAATTGGTTTGAACATCGTGATGTAGTAGTAAGTACAGGGATCAGAAATTATCAGAATCAACTCTCAGACAGCCGAGCTTATAGAGGATTATTTGACGACAATGAATTGCCAGACGTTTATAATAGTATTACATACTGGCGCAGAAGCAAAATGGCGTATGAGTTCTTTAGATTAGTAAAACAGTTTTTTGAAAACTGGATAGAAGTTCGCAAAATACTAAAGTACTGTGATACTGTGCCTGCTAACACTGATATGATCTATGCTATGGCTGCAAAGCATATAGGCGTAGAACAAGTAACATTACCAGGTAATTGGCCTAACATGATACACATGAAAAGTGCAATAAACTATCTTAGAACAGATGCTTATCCGTGGGTAGATGAATTTGTTTGGGAATTTATTGAAGGTAAAATACGCATTAATACTATAGAACAACAATGGCCGTTTCATTATCACTATAAAAAATTTGCACATATCGCAGAGGAACATTATGACAAACTTTTGGCAAGCTCTTGAAAATCTAGGTGGCACAGCAATGGAGTCTGCTGTAATTCAAGAACTTGAACGCAGACTTTACTATGATAAAAATGGTGATGTTATTACGTACACCACCGAAGATCTTGACGGTGAATATATTGTCGTTGATCAGAGCACCTATCAGCAAGCTAGAACAGATTTAAAAATAAAAGATGAAAAAATCATACGCATTACTCGAGGTTCTTCCTGGAAGATAAAACCAAACAAAATTAAATCTATACCCATTCACCCCAAAGACGTAAGTATAGTAGTTAATAGTAAATATGAAAACCCGTCATATTGGCAGGTTGTTACTACACATGAAGCTGAGTAAATACTGCTGAAAGGGAAGAACAATGAAAAAACTTATTATAGCAGTATTTACAATATTACTTACATTTAACGTAGCAGCACAAGAAAAATCTCCAGAACTAGTATTAGATATAACCATTCCGTGTAGCAACAATGGTCCTAAATTTATAGAAGACGTAACAACAGCGTACCGAGAACTACCGTTTGCTCAAGGAATGTTTACTATAAAACCTGTAAGAGGTCCCAACTTTGTTACGTCACAACTTTATATGTATGTTTCAAAAGACTGGAAGACATTTAGCATTTTTTCAATGACCAATGTAGAAGGACAACCTGTTGCTTGTGTACTAGTAGGTGGCAAACAACTTAAACCTTATCGACCAAAGGAAAACTAAACGTGAACACTGTAGACATTGCTGATTTAGATTGTATATACTTGAGTTATGATGAACCCCAAAAGGAAGAGTTTTGGGTCAAGATACGCAACATGGTGCCTTGGGCAAAACGTGTTGATGGCGTTGAAGGTTCAGATGCGGCACACAAAGCCGCTGCTGAAGCAAGTGATACTGAACGTTTTATATTGATAGACGGCGACAATTTACCCGAAGAATCATTCTTTAACGAAACAATAGAATACAAAGACGAAAGTTACAAACAAGCAGTATACAGATGGCGTGCTAGAAACGACGTCAATGGCTTGATGTATGGCAATGGTGGGATCAGTAGTTGGACTAAAACATTTGTAAACAACATGCGTACACACGAAGCAAGTGAAGGTAAAGATGCCACGGATGTAGAGTTTTGTTTTGATCCACTTTATTGGCCAATGTACAACTGTTACTCAACAACATACCCAAACGGCAGTGCTAAACATGCCTGGCGAGCAGGATTTCGCGAAGGTGTTAAGATGTGTCTTGATAGAGGACGACGTCCAAGTACTAACGAGTTTAAAGATCGTGTACACAGTCGTAACCTTGACCATTTGACTATTTGGCACAACATTGGATCAGATGCAGAACACGGTTTATGGGCTATTGCAGGGGCAAGACTCGGAACATACAAGACCATGCTTACTGATTGGGACCATCGCGAAGTGCAATGGTTTGACAATTTAGAAAAAATGTGGAGAGACATTGAACACTTAGCGCCAGCAGAGATAATTAGTCTGCACAAAGAAGCACTGCACACACAGTTGGATTTACCAATGAATGTACTAACACCAGACCAAAGCAAATTTTTTAAACACCATTACCGTAGTAACTGGCACAATCAAACAATTATGACACGTGAAATTGACATAATTAAAATACAAGAGGGGTGGTAAAATGATAGAAGCAGTTAAACTAGATTACGATTTAGATATATTTACAAGTGCAGATTACAGTGTGCATAGTGGAAGTTGTATTAGTCATCAAGTACACGAGCTAACAGATATTCATGAACGTTTTGGAGGATTTCCTGATAGTTATGATATGGGAAATACACTAATAAGACAACTGTGGTGGACTAGAGAACAACTAGACTTCCAAGAACTAGGAGATCAACTAGGCATAGAAGTTGTTACTGTAAGCAGTATACTTCAGCCTCCGGGTAACATAATACCAGTACACAGAGATACATTCTTTCAAATTAAAAAAGCACATCCAGATGATAAGAGACTTAAGGTAAGAGCAAATATGTACTTGCAAGACTGGAGTGTTGGTGAGTTTATACAATATGAAAAAGACAAAAAATGGCATAATTCAACACACTGGAAAGCTGGTGAAGGTTGGATCTGGGATAGTAGTCACTTGCATTTGAGTGCCAATGCTGGCATGAGAAACAAGTACACACTACAAGTAAGCGGTTTTTATAACAGATAATGATAAACACCAATCATTTTACTGTAGCCAATAATACAAATAGCCATTATCAAACAGCAACAAATACCTATAACTTTGTTAATAGACAAAGCAAAGAACTTTTAGTTACCATTGGAGAAAGTTGGACATGGGGAAGCGACTTAGAAGATAGGTTAAAAAGTGTTTATGGTGCGTTGGTAAGTGACCACCTCGATTGTGATTGGTTAAATTTAGGTCTGCCAGGAATTGGAAATTTTTTTATTACGCATCTAGCAGAACAACTTGGCACAATGAAATTTAATTACAACAAGGTAAGAGTAATTTGTACTTTTACAGAAGTTGGCAGACAAACAGATAGCCAGTTTGACATTGACTTTAATTACAACAATTGGTACCTACAAAATTTCACTGATTACAAAGATTTATACAAGTTATTGCACAGTATGAATCTCAGTTGTGTTGAAAGAATTGTTACTGCATTACCAGACTATGAAGTTGTGTTTGGAAGTAACTTTGTCGACCCTTTAGGGTTTGAAAATAAAAATCATATTAATAAGAGTTGGGTACAGTTAATGAGTGAACAACAAGGATTTTTGTATAGCGATTACTGTTACGTTATGCAACATGGAGTAACACATTTAGAGAACGTAAAAAACATGCTTCCAATTGCTGATTCAGATATGAAAAAATGGATGATAGAATTGCTAGAAGGTGCAACACGCAGAATAGATGTGTTAAGCAAACGTAAATTTTTTAAGAATCTGCACCCGTTGGAAGATGGACACCGTATATGGGCAGATGCTTGCATTGAAGTTTTTGAAAATGGTTAAGTTAGTTACAAGCAATACACAAATTTGGAATATACATTCTGTTGTTTCTCAGATAACACACGCAATGATCAATGATGAAAATATTGTGTTAGATTTTATAGGTGAAGGACCTGACGTCAGCGAAACAGTGCTTGACAAAGTTATACTTGAATTAGCAAACAAATACCAATATGACACAAAACGTATTACTGTTGTTACTGCAAATCAAGTGCAAAAACACAATGTTTTTTCTATAGAAAAAAGTGCCCCGTTAAATTTAGTGAATAATGCCAAGAAGTATGCACATGTCTATACAAAGGATGTAAAGAAACATTTTGGTATTTTCATTGGTCGTAGTAATGGCCCTCGTCTGGATTTAGCAAGCTATATATACAATGCATTTCATAATGAAAGTTATGTCACATATCACTATAGTTTATCAAGTGAATATCATAGGAATAACATAGGACTTGAAGAACTAGTCACTGATTTTAATCAAATTGACATAAGCGTGCCAGCAAGTTTTTTAAAACATTGTCCTATTGTAGATAGCACAATTGAACCAGTTGCACAATCAGACCTAAACCCAGCACAACAGTTATTAAAAAATGATAATGACAAATTTTTAACACGCTATTGTAATTTTTTGGTTGAAATTGTTTGCGAAACATGTTATAATGGTAATACATTCTTTCCAACAGAGAAAACCTGGAGACCAATGCTATTAGAAACACCATTTATTGTACAAGGACCGCAGTGGTATTTACATAGACTACGAGATATGGGTTTCCAAACATTTGATCGTTGGTGGGACGAAGGATATAGTGAAGACCCTGCTAACTGGCAAAATACTGAAATAAAGAAAGTAATTGATTACGTTGGGAAACTTAGTATAGAACAACTAAAAAAAATGTATAACGAGATGCAACCAACACTAAAGCATAATAAAAAACGCTTCTTGGAACTAACCAGCAAAGATTTTGAAATATTTAAAAATGACAAATACTAAACAAAACAAAGGTGATGGTGTAGATGAAAATTTTAAAAGTGATTTTCTCACCGATGCTGAACAAGCACAACAGAAATTAGACACAGTGAGTCCTAGTATGTGCTTGGCTAAATGGAAACAACTTAGTTTGCATTTAACAACTGGTATGAACAACAGTTGCTATCATCCTCCATTACACAGAGTAGATGCAGAAGCAATCAAGCTCAACCCCAGTGCATTACACAATACAGAACATAAAAAGCAACAACGCAGATTGATGTTAGAAGGAACAAGACCTCCTGAGTGTAGTTACTGTTGGGCTATGGAAGACAACAACAAACTAAGCGATCGTCACTATCGTAGTGGTGAACCGTGGGCAATGAAGGACTTTGAAACAATAAAAAATGCTCCTTGGGATCAAGACATTACGCCAAGTTATGTTGAGGTTGACTTTAACAGTGCGTGTAATCTAAGCTGTAGTTACTGTTCACCACAGTACAGTTCAACTTGGATGGCTGAAACAGAAAAGCATGGTGCATGGCCAACATCAACGCCACACAACGATCCAGCACACTTTACAGGCGAAAGACGTCCTATACCAGCAAGAGAAGATAATCCTTATGTGGAAGCATTTTGGAAATGGTGGCCTGATTTATATCCAGAGCTAGAACATTTTAGAATGACTGGTGGCGAACCAATGATGGATAAGAATACATATCGTGTATTTGACTATGTGTTAATGAATCCAAGTTCAAAACTGCACCTAAGCACAACTTCAAACTTCAGCGTTGAAGAAAAACTTTGGCAACGATACAAAGGTTATGTTACAATGCTATGTGAAGTTCCTGATCGTGTAGAACACTTCATGCAGTACGTGAGCCTAGACGGTATGTTTGAGCCAGCAGAATACATGCGACACGGATTAAACTTTAACTTGTTATGGGATAGGGTAAATCAGTTTCTAAACGATATACCAGAACGCAATAGTATAACATTTATTATCACAATGAACAATCTAAGCATTACAAGTTTGCAACAGTTATTTGTTGCTATACTTGGACTAAGACAAATATACAGTAGCACCTACCAACGTGTTTGGTTTGATACCCCTGTACTGCGTACACCTACTTGGCAGAGTTTGCAACTGTTACCGGAAAGTTATGTACACGAATTAGAAGTTATAAAGTCATGGATGAATGGAAACTTGGAAACAGAAGCAACACGTTTCAAAGGATTTAAAGACTACGAAGTTTCTAGACTAGACAGAGACATTGCTTGGATGCGTGATGGACAAAAACTAGATCCTGCATATATCAACAAAAACAAAGCAGACTTCTACAGGTTCTTTGTAGAGCACGATAGACGTAGAAATACCAACTTCCTGAAGACATTTCCTGAAATGAGCACCTGGTGGAAGGAATGTGAATATCATGCTAATAATAGTTGAACCTAACCTACAATTTAATTATCTTAATATCAATGACCATCGATTTGTTTGTGGAGCAATTACTCCTGCTCCTGGCAAATATATTATAAGCAAAGACACACTATATAGCCAACAACAAACTGTAAGAGCAAGTATTAGCAACGGTAGTCGTGTAGTTGTAGATATCACTGATGAAAGTGTTGCTACTCAACGGCATCTCAAAGATAAGTTTCCTAAGTTATGTTATCTAAGTGGAGGGGAGACAGAACTAGGCGATGTTGCTAACATTAACAACGAACATTTTTTGGCAGCAACCATTGGTAGCAATCCACAATTTACACCAGATACTCCAATGATTTATGATCATTTGCGAGAACGTCCTTATAATTTTTTATTTCTTAATCGTAAAATGCGTCCACATAGACGTTATATGGTAGCTAATTTACACAAAAAAGGTTTATTAGAAAATGCATTGTGGAGTTGCTTAGAAAGTCACACTACCTGGGCCCACAACGATTTTAATAGAAAGTACGACGAAGATAGCAATATTACAATTCAAAAATTGCCAATTGTCTATCATCCAGATCCAATGCCGGACTGGTATGACGGAGTTGTATTTGAACAAATGTTTCGTGACACATGGTTTAGTTTAGTAAATGAAACCCATTTTGAATACAATGCAAGTTTTCGAACAGAAAAAATATACAAAACCATACTTGCAGGACATCCTTTTGTAGTAATTGCTAACAGGCATTTCTTACTTCATCTAGTTAACTTAGGTTTTAAAACATTTGGTGATTTTTGGGACGAGCGATATGATTGGGAAGAAGAACCGATAGCACGAATGGAAAAAATTATTAAATTAGTAGATGATTTACAGAAAAAAGATTGGAAACAATTGTGGCAAGTTACTGAAGAGATACGAATTCATAACCGTAACCATTTATTTCATCTACATACTACACAACATAATACTTTTACTAATAAACTAGTAAAGTGGTTTAATTAAATGGTTACGGTTATGAATCAAATTGAACTAACATACATCAACAAAAACAAAGCAGACTTTTATAGATTCTTTGCAGAGCACGATAAACAAAGAGGCACAGACTTCTTAAAAACATTTCCTGAGATGGCAACATGGTGGGATGAGTGTAAATATCCCACCAACAGCATATAAGCAATAACTATGTGTATGAAAATATTAATTACAGGTGCTGATGGATTTCTTGGTAGACACACAGTTAAACATCTAAGACATAACGGACATGAAGTTACTGCGTTTACACAAGATTTAAGGCGTAACCTACCTTACGAACGTTTTGATTGTTTATATCATTTTGCAGCCTATGTAGGCGGACGCAAAGGTATAGATACTAATAAGTGGCTTATTACTGAAAACATAGAAATTGATAGAATAACTTTTAAATGGGCAGAAGAATGGTGTAAGAAAATAATCTATCCTAGCAGTTGTGCGGCCTATCCTATGTACCTACAGGAATCACCTAATACTCCAATGCACGAAGAACAGTTTGGTAATACTAAAACATTTGATCTATATGGGTTAAGCAAAATAGTTGCTGAAAGTATGTTAAAAACACTTGATATTCCTGTACATGTAGTAAGACCTTTTAGTGTGTATGGAGAAGGACAAACAATGGACTATCCATTGCCTAGTATTATTGAAAGAGCACGTCAAGGTGAATGTAGTGTATGGGGAAGTGGCACTCAAACTAGAGATTGGGTATATATTGATGATGCATTAAAGGTATTTGAGCATTTGTTACATAGAGCAGACCCTATCACAGTAAACATTGCCACAGGCAAAGCAATAACATTTAAACAACTAGCAGAAACAGTTTATAAATTAGTACATGGCATAACAATACCAGTAAAGACACAAACAGATCAACCAGAAGGTGCAGGACACAGGCTCGGCAACACAGAAAGACTTAACAGTATAGGGTTAAGTTGTGATACTTCTTTGGCTTATGGAATACGGAGAATGTTAAATTGCTAAGAACATTAGGAGTTACATTTGCCCAGTCAAGCCAATGGTATAAAGATCAAATTGAACTAATATCTAATATTGAGGAGCAAATCAAAGCTCAGTTCTCTAATGACATAAATCTATTGATAAACATGACATGGTTTGGACCACAATTTACCAACAACAATGAGCATGCTAAATTTTTAGAGTACATACATTCTAAACCAATAGATAATATTTTTTTACTTGCAAGTGAAGATCCTTGCTTTTTTAATAAACAAGAAACTAAACAATTAATATTAGACAGCGGAGCATCGCAAAGTTTTTTACTAGGGCATTTTGATACAGAATATAACTTTAATTTTCACAGCACAGTGATAGGAGATTTTTTTCCAAAATACCTTGAGGATGAACTTTTGCTTAAAGATGCAAAGTACACCTTTTTGAACTACAACCGCAAGCCACGTGAACACAGAAAGCAACTGGTTGACCAGTTAGATAAAACACAACTGTCACAATTTGGTATTGTAACACTAGGAAATGATCGCGACCTAGATGAAACTGTAGACGAATATCAAGAAGGAAATTGGGGAATGAAAAACGATCTCGGAATACCTCATGACATTAGCAGTCTTGGACGTTTAGAATACTGGCAAAAACACTTCCTAACTGTTGTAAGTGAAACTGATTTTGAAGATCACTTATGGACATTTATAACAGAAAAAACATGGAAACCTATAATTGGATTGCGTCCTTTTGTAATTAACGGTCAAATTGAAGTCTATAGATGGTTGCGTAAAAATGGATTCAAAACTTTTAATAAGTATTGGTCGCATATAGATCTAGAAACATGTAATATAGATAATATTCATAAGAATATTTGTAGTGTAATCCAGTTCTTGCAAACACAAGATCTGGAGAAGTTATATATTGACATGTTACCAGATTTACGTTATAATAAAGAACGCTTTCATGAATTTAGTCTTGAACAGAAATACAAGATGGAGAACCTGTTTGCCTAAACAAAACAATGAAACAGATTTAGAATATAAACAACGAGTGTTAGATCCACTAAGTGATAGCATGTGCGGAGCCAAATGGTACAACGCTACTATATGGCTAGGATCAGGCATGACCACTAGCTGTCATCATCCACTTCCTCACAAAGTAAGTGTGGAAGATGTTATTGCCAATCCTAAAGCACTGCACAACACACCAAAGAAAAAAGCAGAACGTCAAATGATGCAACAAGGCAAGCGTCCTGCTGGTTGTGAGTATTGTTGGAAGATCGAAGACGTTGGTAGAGATAATATCAGTGATAGAGTGTACAAAAGCAATATCTATACTGATGGAGATTTGCAATCAGCACACGCACTAGATTTTAATCAAGATGTAGACTTGAAAACATTAGAGATTGCGTTTGACAGAACTTGTCAATTTGCATGCAGTTATTGTAACCCAGCATTTTCTACAACTTGGGTCAAGGACATAAAGAAAAATGGTGCATATGAGGATCTAGTAAGTGATGGTCGTAACCATTTTACTCACACACATGATAGCAACCAACTTTATACATTTAACGAAACCAATCCTTACATCGAAGCATTCTTTAAATGGTGGGAAAGTGATCTACATAAAACTCTAGAAGAGCTACGTATCACAGGCGGAGAACCAATGATGAGTGGACACCTGTGGAAACTGTTAGATTGGTTTAAAGAAAACAAAGGCGCAAGTAAAACAAGAATTGCAATTAATAGTAATCTTGGACTAGAAAGCTCTGACATACTTAAATTATTAGACAGAGCCGACAGTGCTCCATTGGACATCTACACATCAAATGAAAGTCTAGTGTATCAAGCAGAATACATACGGGATGGATTAGAATGGTCAACGTGGGCAAGGAATATGCACCTGTTGGCAGGCTCAGGCAAGTTACGCAGTCTGCATAACATGTGTACTGTTAACGCACTGTGTTTGGAAACACTTCCTGAATTCCTCAGTTACTTGATTAAATTTAAAGAACAATACGGAAAAGACTTTCCAAGTTTTACATTAAACATTCTACGCTTTCCTAGTTTTCAATCTCCACTGGCATTGCCAGATAACATTCGCACATTGCACAAAGACCGATTGCAACAATGGTATGATAAAAATGCTGATAACGAATTATTACACGAACATGAATTAAATCAAACTCAACGATTAATTGATTATCTTGACGTTGTTAAGACTCCTCACAGTGATGCATTTGATATGCCAAAACTACACAATGACTTTAAGCAGTTTTACACTCAATATGACGTTAGGCGTAATAAAAACTTTGGAACTGCGTTTCCGAGCATGAAGGAATGGTATGACGGACTATAATTACAACAGCAGTGAACCAATTAAAATATCTCTGTCTAGTTTAGAAGAACGTGAACGAAAACTACTAAGCGAAAGCAAAACTTTTTGTATGTATCCTTGGATACACTTACATGCATACCCAACAGGCGAAGCATATCCGTGCTGTCATGCTGAGATGGGTGTAGGACAAGTAGGCAATTGCAAAACCAACACCATGGCAGAGATTTGGAATAGCCCAGAGCAAAAACAACTGCGTAAAGACATGCTCACTGAAACACCCAATGCCGCTTGCGGACGTTGTTACGAGCAAGAAGAATCAGGGTTCTTCAGTGGTAGACAAAGTGCAAACAAACATCACGGACATCACATTAAAAGAACCAAAGACACAACAGAAGATGGTGAACACAAAGACTTTGAAATGACCTATTGGGACATACGTTTTTCAAACTTGTGTAACCTAAGTTGTAGAAGTTGTGGACATATATTTTCCAGCAGTTGGTATAAAGATCAAACTGCACTGGCAGGTCCAGAATGGGCAAAGAACAACAATGTGTTAAACTATGCAGGTCGTTTTGAAACTGACATGATGGACCAACTAATGGAACATCTTGATCATGTGGAGCAGATATACTTTGCTGGTGGTGAACCATTGATGATGGATGAACACTATGTTATACTAGAAGAACTAGAGCGTAGAGGAAGATTTGATGTACGTTTGATTTACAATTCAAACTTCACACAAGTTAAACTAAAAGATAGAATGGTATTTGACTATTGGAAGAAGTTTGACAGTGTAGCAGTGGGTGCAAGTCTTGATGCTATGGGTCCAAGAGCTGAATACATACGCAAAGGAACCAAATGGGAAACGGTCGAAGATAACAGACGCCAGATGATGGAGATATGTCCACGTGTTGATTTTTATATTAGCCCGACACTGAGCATTATGAATGCAATGCACTTGCCTGATTTTCACAGAGAATGGGTTGGCAAAGGATTGATAAAGCCACAAGATTTAAATGTAAACATATTACAAGATCCTGACTACTTCCGTCTTGATATTGCACCACAGGCCTACAAAGAAGAAATCAAAGAGAAGTACGAGAAGCACTTGGAATGGTTGCGACCGTTGGATAGACTAAACAGAGCAACAGTGGGTTTTGAAAGTGCAATACAGTATATGGATAGCACAGACAACTCACATCTACTAGAGAAGTTTTGGCAAAAGACCAATCAACTTGACGGGATACGAAAAGAAAACATATTAGACTTTATACCAGAGCTAGGAGCATTAAAGTGAAACTTCCACACGATAAATTCTGCGTACTACCCTGGGTTAGTTTAGAAACCTCACCGATTGGCACAACACGGCCTTGTTGTCTAGCAGAAGATGAAATCAAAGATCAAGACGGCAACAAGTATTCTCTAATGACAACAGACTTAAACGTTGTACACAACAGTGAGTATATGCGTAAACTACGTCAAGAGTTCTTAGATAAAAAGCAACCACAAACGTGTCGTAAGTGTTGGAACGAAGAGCGTAGTGGTAGAACTTCAAAGCGTATGCACACAATCAACAGACTGGAACACATTGTAACAGACACCGAGTGGACAGCGGACGCAAAACCATTGGTGTTTATTGATTTTAAGTTGGGTAACATATGCAATTTAAAATGTAGAATATGTGGTTCATGGAGCTCAAGCACATTTGCCGCCGAAGAAGTTAAATTTGAAGGCAAGGATAGTTTTCACTATCAAATGCTTAAAGACGGAGCATGGCCAAGACGCAATCAAAGGTTCTGGCAGGACATTGACAGTTTAATGGATCAAGTGCGTTACTTGGAATTTACAGGCGGTGAGCCGTTTATGATACAAGAGCATTTTGATTTGTTGCAACGCATGGTAGACAATGGTATTGCATCTAATGTAGAAATACACTACAACACCAACGGCACACACTATCCAGAAAACGCTGAAGAGATATGGAAGCATTTTAAAACAGTTGAAGTTGCATTCTCAATTGATGATGTTGATGAAAGATTTGAATATCAACGTGCTAACGCTTTATGGGAAGAAGTAAATGACAATATGGATCTCTTCGAAGCAATGCGTGATAGAAATACAAACATACAGTTACAGGTGTGTTCAACTGTTAATGTGTTTAATGTGATGTACTTGGAAGGACTTGCAAACTGGATTGACAAACGCAGTTTTGATTTTGTATATTGGAATATGTTACACGAAGCGTATTATCACAGTGTAGGAACACTTCCTGAACGTGCTAAACAAATAGCAATTGAACGTTTGCAAAATGCAAATGTAACTGAGTATCACAGACGAGAATTCAACAACATCATTGACTTTATCAATGGTGGAGTTAGTTTAGATGGAAACATCTTACGAATGAAAGTAAAAGATGTTGATCAACGCAGAAAACAAGACCTATGTGATCATCATCCAGAACTTGCACAAGCAATTGAATATGGAGGACCTGCTTGATACTAGTAGTAATCGCACTGGAACAGGAACTGCCAGGTCCACTGCCTAGTGGTTATAAAAAATTAGTTACCGGAGTAGGTAAGGTCAATGCAACCATTGCTCTTACCACAGAACTGTGTTATAATACAACTTATACTAAGGTAATAAACTTTGGATCAGCTGGAGGTAGTGAAGCATTAAAAGGGCAACTGGTAGGAGTTAGTGCAGTAATAGAACGTGATATGGATTGCACACCATTGGGACTTCCGCTTTATGTTTCACCAGGTGATGAAGAACAAATGATAGTATGTCAAACCAAACATGATAGTTTGTATGTTTGTGGCACAGGTGATAGTTTTAGTGTTCCGCATATCAACTATCAAATATGCGAAATGGAAGCCTACGCATTGGCAAAAGTTTGTCATAAGTTTTGTGTACCGTTTGACTGTTACAAATATATAAGTGACAGTGATGCAGACGGAGAAGATCAAGGCAATGAGTGGCGTGAAAACGTACACAAAGGAGCCGAGTTGTTTACCTCTACAGTGTTAGATAAAGAAGTTACAGAAGAACAAATGGAGTTAATATAAATGTTTTTTAAATTATCAAATTCAGCTGATGGTAACTATCCATATAACCATCAGCTGCCAAACAACACATTTTTTAATTGCGACCTTGGCTGGGAACAAAATGAACATAATGGATATACTATATTTTTTAAAGGATATGTATTAGAAGATATATCTCAGCAAGAATTATTTGAAAACATTGTCAATGATCCTACTCCAAAATACAAAGGAAACTTTTTTGCAGTGGTTTGTAATGACAGTGACACAGTGATTACACATAGTATTAATCGTTGTAGTCCGTTACAGTACACTGAAAATGAATGTGTAACTAATTTACAAAAAGACTTAACACCAGTTTGGTCCGACACATATTTAAAAATTGATGATCAACTAGAAGTTAGCAAAATACACTTTAAACCATATACTGCTACCTACGAATCAATTGATTATAATTCAGCACTAAACCAAATACACGATATTATAAACACTGCATTTGAAAATTTTCTTACTAAAAATACCCGACCTTTGAAAGTTTTTTTAAGTGGGGGCGTAGATACACTAACGTTGTACAGTTATCTTAAATCGTTTACAAAGAACTTTGAGATTGTTGATTCAGAGTATGTAAAGTATACACATTTTTATTTAAAAAATAAAGGAAAAATTAAATCTCATTGGGGATATAAACAAATGCACAGTTGGGGAGAAATCCCAACTGTATTACTAACTGGCGGATGCGGCGATGAATATCTATTAAGAGGTCCAACAACATTAGCAGCAATAGCTCAGCATCATGGGATTGATGTATTAGAGTTAATTAAACAAAATACAGATTGCTATCACCACAAGTATTATCTCAAAGATAAGAATATCAAATTATTTGACCGTGTAGACATTGATATTTCAGATAAAAAAACTGTAGTTGATTGGATACTAGACATTCTTATCAATGACCATCAACACTGGCATATTGACAACACACTATTTTTTAGCCCATTTGCTAATATTTCAATACCTAATATTATTCTAAATATGCCCAAAGAAAATCTACAAGATCAAATACTAGACGCACAAATTAACAAAGATTTAATAACAATGATTAACCCTGATGATCTCAAGTTTCTAGCAAAATATAAAAATTTTGATTCAATGACCAATACTAATCACATAAACTTTGTAATATCGGAGAAAACATGAAAGTAGGATTTACCTGTAGTGCATTTGATTTATTGCACAGTGGACATATCAGTATGCTACGTGAAGCAAAGGATCAATGTGACTATTTGATATGCGGATTGCAAACTGATCCAAGTGCTGACCGTCCAGAAAAGAATGCACCAATACAAACTATTGTTGAACGTTACACACAACTTAAGGCAGTGGGATACGTAGATGAAATAATACCCTATTCAACAGAAGAAGATCTCAAAGACATACTCAGCATGTATTCAATTGATGTGAGAATTCTTGGTGACGAGTACAGAGAAAAAGACTTTACAGGCAAAGACATCTGCAAACGTAGAGATATCAGTTTGCACTTTAACAAACGTGATCATAGATTCTCATCAAGTGAACTGCGAAAAAGAGTAGCACGTCGTGGAGAGTAAACCTAAAAATCTTTGTATGGCTCCGTGGACACACACTTATCTGTCACCACAAACAGAACGTAGACTGTGTTGTGCGTCAAGAGAACCTGCACAGAGTTTTACACAATACATAGATACCAAAGCAGGCACCGGCGAATACAATCCAACCACACTAGAAGAACACTGGAACA
>Ga0307488_10001673_pt1 | contig 18568 bp, 14 predicted proteins | sample SB02metaG_FD_202248 | JGI IMG/M metagenome (GOLD analysis project Ga0307488, IMG submission 202248) | Sea-ice brine microbial communities from Beaufort Sea near Barrow, Alaska, United States - SB 0.2 | ecosystem: Environmental > Aquatic > Marine > Coastal | place: USA: Alaska | collected... | reverse complement strand
TTCGCACCCGGTGCAAAGGGCTGCCCGGTTTTACGGCCGTCCGGGGTATTGCCGGTTTTCTTGCCGTAGACGACATTCGACGTAATGGTCAGGATCGATTGAGTGGGCGTAGCATCCCGGTAGGTCGGCGTTTGCCGCACATGATCCATAAAGCGAGTCACCACCATTTGCGCCAATTCATCGACCCGGTCATCGTTGTTGCCGAACTTGGGGTAATCGCCTTCGGTGGCAAAGTCAGTAATATAACCATCGGCGTTGCGGATGGCCTTCACCTTGGCAAATTTGATCGCACTCAAGGAATCGGCCACGACCGACAGGCCGGCGATGCCACAGGCCATGGTGCGCACTACATCCCGATCGTGCAGGGCCATCTGTGATGCTTCATAGCAATACTTGTCGTGCATAAAGTGGATCACATTGAGCGTATTGACATAGGTCCGGGCGATCCAGGCCATGTACTCATCGAAGCGTGCCCAGACGGTGTCGTAGTCCAGATAGTCCCCGGGCAGGACGTCCTTTTTTGGCCCGACTTGCAGGTTAATTTTTTCGTCCATGCCACCGTTAATACCATAAAGCATGGTCTTGGCCAGGTTACAACGCGCACCAAAGAACTGCATCTGTTTGCCGATGCGCATCGCTGATACACAGCAGGCGATACCATAGTCGTCGCCAAACTTGGCGCGCATCAGGTCATCGTTCTCATACTGAATTGAGCTGGTATCGATTGACACCTTGGAGCAGAAGTCCTTGAAGCCCTTGGGCATGGCGTCGCTCCATAACACCGTCAGGTTTGGCTCCGGCGCAGCACCGAGGGTATAGAGGCTGTTTAACATGCGGAAGCTGGTCTTGGTCACCAAGGCACGCCCGTCTTCGCCCATCCCGCCGATCGACTCGGTGACCCAGGTGGGATCGCCGGAAAACAGACCATCGTATTCAGGAGTCCGTAGGAAGCGCACCATGCGCAGCTTAATCACCAGATCGTCGATCAATTCCTGGGCCAGCTCTTCGGACAGGGCGCCGCAGGCCAGGTCACGTTCAATGTAGATATCGAGGAAGGTTGAAACGCGACCAAAGCTCATGGCGGCGCCGTTTTGGCTTTTTATCGCGGCAAGGTAGGCAAAGTAGGTCCACTGTATCGCTTCATGGGCGTTTTGGGCCGGCAGGCTGATATCGAAGCCATAGCCTTCCGCCATGGCGGTCATTTCTTGCAGGGCCCGAATCTGCTCGGACAGCTCCTCGCGCAAACGTATTACCGCTTCGGTCATCTGCTCATTATCGAGCGAAGTTTTCTGATTCTTTTTATCTTCAATTAAGCGCTCGGTTCCATACAACGCGACGCGGCGGTAATCGCCAATGATCCGACCACGGCCATAGGCATCGGGCAAACCGGTCACCACGCCGGCCTTTCGGCAACGTACCATTTCGGGGGTGTAGCCATCGAACACGCCAGCATTATGGGTTTTACGATACTGGGTAAAAATTTTATTGATCATTGGGTCCAACTTTCGACCATAGGCATCACAGGACGCCTCTACCATGCGGATGCCGGCGTTGGCGATCATGCCCCGCTTAAGGGGTGCATCGGTCTGCAGGCCGACGACGCGCTCCAGATCCTTATTGATATAGCCAGGTTGGTGGGAGGTGATGGTGCTGGGTAAATCGGTATCAAAGTCCAGTGGGCCCTGCAGCCGTTGTTCTTCTTTCATTAGATCCAGAACGAGCGCCCAGACATCTTTGGTGCGGGTAGTAGCGCCGACCAAAAAACGGGCATCGCCGGTGTATGGAACATAATTTTGTTGAATGAAATCGCGTACATTCACGTCGCGTTGCCAGACCCCTGAGTGGAATCCATCCCAGGGCGTGGTTTGGGTGTTGATTGTGTGATCTGCCTGTTTTCGGTACATAGGTTTTTCTCCGCAACGTTTCTATAAGCATAGAAAATTGTAAAACTAAGAGCAGGAGCGGCTGAAAAAAGGTGAAAAAAGGCCAGGTTAAGCGAAATCTTGAAGCGATAGAGACTGGCTTCAAAAGTGATAGGCCATCATCAGTTCTGCTACCGCTGCTCGAAAATCGCTTTAAGGCCTTTACCTACTGCGAGAGAGTGATAGCAGACTACCTTTATTTGTTGACGATTTTTTGGCATATATCGATGCGTTAACGGTGACCAAAAAAATAGTTTTATTACAGCTTGCACCGATTCAACGAGCCAAAAAAGACTTCAACACGCCCTACAAATTCTGTCTGGCGTCATTATCAATCTCCTAGGTCGAACCCGTTTGATCTGGGTCAACAAAAACCGGGCTTAGGGCCATTTTCATGTAGTTAAATTACGCAATTGCATAGCGCTCATAGGACGCCAGCGAAGTGCAATCTGGGAGCGAAATTACGCAATATTTTTTTGCTAACAGGGGTTGAAGAAAACCCATCGAGGGTGGATTTTCTTCTTGTTGAGGCTTAGGCCCAAGGTATTAGGAGAGGATTTTGGTGAGGTCATAGATGGACTGATTGAAGGGCCGGGCCATGTTCTCGATCGCATCGATAATATCGTGGTGAGTGAGTTTATTACTCTGCATGCCAACACAACGGCCGGCTTCACCCTGTATTAATAATTCCACGGCAAAAGCCCCCATCTCACTGGCCATAATCCGATCGAATGCGCACGGCGAACCGCCACGCTGGGTGTGACCCAAGATCGTAGCACGAGTTTCCAGATGGGTGCGCTTTTCGATCACTTTCGCTAGGTCCGCGACATTGGTGATGTGTTCGGTGATCGCGATAATAGCGTGTTTTTTACCTTTTTCGACATCACTGACGATGCTTGCGACCAACTCGTCTTCGTTGTAACCCTTTTCGGGGATGATGGTGAATTCCGCACCGCCCCCGATGGCCGCCATCATGGTTAAATCGCCACAATGACGACCCATGATTTCGACTATTGAAATACGATTGTGTGACGAACTGGTATCCCGCAATCGGTCGATTGCATCTAGGACTGTATTCAAGGCGGTATGAAAGCCAATGGTATAGTCGGTGCCGGCGATATCATTGTCGATGGTGCCGGGAAGGCCGATACAGGGAAAACCCATTTCGGTCATTTTCTTCGCACCCATATAGGAGCCGTCGCCTCCTATGACCACCAGCGCCTCAATATCGAGCTTGCGCATATTGGCGATCGCGGTGCGGCGTACCGACTCTTCTTTGAATTCCGGAAAACGTGCCGATCCGAGAAAGGTACCGCCTCGATTAATCATATCGGAGACGTTGTGCCGTTCGAGCTTCTTAATACGACCCTCATGCAAACCTAAGTAACCGTCATAGATGCCGTAAACTTCAATGCCCTTAGCAATGGCGGTTCGAACCACCGCTCGAACTGCCGCATTCATACCTGGGGCATCGCCACCGCTGGTAAGTACACCGATTTTCTTGATCATGGGAGGACTGCCTCTAGAGTTCAATGCCTGTGAATGGATCAAAAACAGGCTGTTTGGTATCCGATCTGGGGCCGTAAAATGTAATGAAATTACATTAAAAGGGCCTGAAATTAATAATTGGGGCTATTTTAGTGTGCTTAAGCAACTTTTGATAGGGTCAGTAGGGCGTATTTAACCGGAAATGGAAATTAAGTACCAAAAGTCAGGAATAGGGCCGTGTGCTACCCACGAGGTGGGTTAGCGCTCGGCCGAAGGGTTCTTAGCGGCGCATCTCAATATTGCGTGACGCCATATGTCGCTTCGCATCGGCGATGGTGAATTCCCCGAAGTGAAAGATACTGGCCGCTAGCACGGCATCAGCATGTCCCAGATTAACGCCCTCGGCCAGGTGTTCCAGGGTGCCGACACCACCACTGGCGATCACCGGTATCGATACCGCATCGGATATTGCGCGCGTCAGGGCCAAGTCGAAGCCGCTTTTGGCGCCATCTCGGTCCATGCTGGTCAACAGCAATTCGCCCGCACCATACTCCTGCATGCGGATGGCCCACTCAACGGCGTTTATGCCGGTCGCCTTGCGGCCACCATGGGTAAAAATTTCCCAGTGGTCATCGACGCGTTTGGCATCGATGGCGACCACAATACATTGGGCGCCGAAGCGCTCCGAGGCTTCCCGCACAAAGGCTGGGTTGCTGATGGCGGCCGAGTTAATGCCAATCTTGTCGGCGCCGGCATTGAGCATGGCGCGGATATCGGCGACTGTGCGAATGCCACCGCCGACCGTCAGCGGAATAAAGACCTGCCCAGCGATGGCGCGTACCGTCTCGATCATGGTGCCGCGACCTTCATGGGTGGCGGTTATGTCGAGCATGGTGATTTCGTCCGCGCCCTGTTCGTTATAGCGTTTGGCGACCTCAACTGGGTCCCCGGCGTCGCGGATATTAAGGAAGTTGACACCCTTAACGACTCGGCCCCGATCGACATCCAAGCATGGAATTATTCGTTTGGCTAATGGCATCTTAGTTCCCTGTTATGCGCTCGTATAACGATCGCAGTACTGTTGGGCCGCGCTTAAATCCAGCGTACCTTCATAGATGGCACGACCGGTAATGGCACCGGCGATGCCGCTCTGGGCATGCTGGCACAGCTCGGTGACATCGTTCATATTGGTGACGCCACCGGAGGCGATGACCGGTATTCCACATGCAGCCGCCAAGGCTTGAGTGGCCGGCCAATTGACGCCTTGCATCATGCCATCCCGGCTAATATCGGTGTAGACGATGGCACTGACGCCGGCGTCAGCAAAACCGACGGCCAGGTCGGTAGCCTTGACGTTACTGATGTCCGCCCAACCGTCGGTCGCCACCCAGCCGTCTTTGGCGTCGATGCCCACTATGATTTTGCCCGGGAATTGCTTACAGGCCGCCTTAACAAAGTCCGGATCCTGTAGGGCCTTAGTACCGATGATGCACCAGCTGACACCGGCCTCGATGTAATGAGCTATGGTCTCGAGCGAGCGAATACCGCCGCCAATTTGAATCGGCAACTTGGGATATTTCTGCGCAATCCGAAGCACGGCATCGGCATGGATCGGCGTACCTTCGAAGGCGCCATTGAGGTCCACCAAATGCAAACGCTTGCAGCCAGCCTCGACCCAGCGGGTCGCCATGGCAACCGGATCGGCACCAAACACGGTGGCGTCTTCCATACGCCCTTGCAGAAGGCGAACGCAGTGGCCGTCTTTTAAATCGATGGCAGGGATAATCAGCATGATGTGTCCTATTGAAAAAATCAGTCGGTGGGTTACAGGCGCCCATTCCAGTCGGTAAAGTTTTTGAGTAGCTGCAAGCCGGCGGTATGGCTTTTCTCCGGATGGAATTGAGTGGCAAACAGGTTGTCGCGCCCCACCATCGCCGCAAACTCTGGTCCATAGTTGCAGGTACCAATGGTGTAGGCCGGTTGTGGCTCAACATAGTAGCTGTGGACAAAATAGAAGCGCTCCCCTGACTCAATGCCCTGCCAGAGCGGGTGTTCGGCTTGTTGGTAGACGTTATTCCAACCCATATGGGGCACTTTCATCGGTAAATCGTGGACATCGACCGCATCTTTCGGGAAGCAATGGACCCGACCGGGGAAGGTGTTGAGGCCGGCCACACCCCCGTTTTCATCACTGGAGTGCATCAGCGCCTGCATGCCAACACAGATGCCCAAAAAGGGCGTGCCGCTGGCCAGGACGTCGCGCACCAGCGTGTCGACGCCCTGCGCGCGTATTTCCGCCATGCAATCGCGGATGGCACCGACGCCGGGCAATATCACGTGATCGGCAGCGGCGATACGCGCCTTATCTGCAGTAATTTCAACCTGAAAATTGGGTGCCACATGTTCTAGGGCTTTGGCAACCGAGTGCAGGTTGCCCATGCCGTAGTCGATAATGGTCAGGAGGTGTTTGCTCAATTCGAACTCCAGAAACAGTGCGGCCGGTCATCCAGAGATGACCGGCCGGTCCAGCGGTACTATTACAGCACGCCTTTAGTGGACGGAATTACGCCAGCTTGGCGTTCATCGACGGACACGGCGGTACGTAAGGCTCGGCCAAAGGCCTTGAAAATCGTCTCAGCCTGGTGATGCGCGTTGCGACCCTTTAGATTGTCTATATGCAGAGAGACTAGGGCATGGTTGACGAAACCTTGAAAGAACTCGACGAACAGATCGACGTCAAAGGTGCCAATACTGGCTCGGACGAAGGTGCAATCAAATTCTAGGCCCGGTCGGCCGGATAAATCGACCACCACGCGGGACAGCGCCTCATCTAGGGGGACATAGCTGTGACCGTAACGGGTCAGGCCTTTCTTGTCGCCAACGGCCTTGGCAAAGGCTTGCCCCAGGGTAATGCCCACATCTTCGGCGCTATGGTGATCATCTATTTGATTATCACCGTCACAATAGACGTCTAGGTCAAAAAGCCCGTGGCGAGCAATCTGATCGAGCATATGGTCCAGAAAAGGGATAGACGAATTGAGCGTCGCCTTGCCGGTGCCGTCTAGATTGATCGACACCCGAATCTGGGTTTCGTTAGTGTTGCGTTCTACTGTCGCCTGGCGACTCATGACAATCTCTCTGTATGAAAGTGAGGTTAATCTTCCTGGACGGGTGGCCGGTTTATTGACCAAAACCACTTGCTGGAAACGATTATATAAGTATGCTGACCGGCAAACCACCCATGGTTGCTAATCCTGTCCTTCGAAGAGCGATACAAGGAGCGAAACCACCAATGGGGTGACTCGATTGTGTACAGGTCTCGCCATACCCCTCGGGTTGCTTGTGGTGGTGCATTCGGGCGAGTTGATTAAATAGAAGTGGTGCTTCTTGGGCCAAATACAAGCCCTGTAGCGTTAGCGTCGCCTTGCTGCAGGCTAATGAAATCAAGCCTTTAACAGTATGCCTACGCTATTTAAGAGGGTCCATTCGGTAAGTAAAGTGGTCAGCAGTGAACCCAGTCGTTGGTGTAGGTGCTCTGGTCACGGCGGCATGTTGACTGCTAGCAACGGCTAAGAGCAACCCCCTAAAAGGTGTCTTCTGTGTGTTCAGCGCACAAGAGTCATTTAAAAATCGAAACACTCGCCAGAGGTACTACCGTGATTCATTCATTAGAACAGTCTGTTTATGAAGAAAATGAAACGCGCATCCGGCTGTATGATTTTTCTACCGGCAAGCAAACCTTTTTTCAGTGGCAGGCTGGGATGTTGCCCTCCCTCGCCGGGAAAAGAGTGCTGGAGCTGGGTTGCGGCAGCGGTGGCTTTTGGCAGTCTCTATTACCTCGCTGGTCAAATTGCGCGCTGACCCTGACCGATATTTCTCAGGACATATTGTCATCAGCCCAACAAAAGCTCGAGCCGCTAAGCAACCTAGCCGCGAGCCTTGAATTTGCAACGCTGGATTTTAATGAGTTAGCCACGGTCTCGGGCCCTTTTGATGTGGTTATCGCCAATCACAATCTGTTTTACGCACAGGAAATCGACGGGCTGCTGGCCTCAGTTGCTCGCTTGCTGACGTCCGACGGACTGCTGATTTGCTCGACAGTGGGGCAGGACCATCTGCATGAATTGGCCACTTTATTAAGGTTACAGCAGCAGGATTTGACCTGGGGCGCCGAGACATGGGCCAACTGCTTTGGTTTGGAAAATGGCGGTGGCATCTTGCAGCGCCACTTTCAGCAGGTAGACCAGTTTGAATATGACAACAGTCTGCACGTTAACTCCGCAGAACCGGTAATGGCTTATCTGTTGAAAACCATGAAGAGCGGTCTGGCCGAATGGGTTACGGAGCACTACGACGAGATCCATGCCGCTATTAGTGACGCCATGGTGGTCAGGGGATATTTGCGGCTCACGCCCCATTCAGGCTTCTTTATCGCTCGAAAGAAAGACTAAATTCCTCTACCTCTGACCCAGGAGTGCAATGCTCGATTGGTTATAGTGCTCTTATTTGGTGCAAATTCGCTTTTAATTGCTCTATATTGGTGCCTTAGTCTGATTTAGGCACCTGGATTGTGCAAACGGGGTCAACTCTTTTGTAGCTCTGGGCATTTATCCGCGCCATTTTAAACAGACCCCAGAACACAAGTTCCCGCCCCTCGCTGGCTTTGTTCGCTCTAGGCCTTGCTCGCATCAAATAATACTGCATGAGTAGCGGACTGGCCTGTTTCTTGCGTTTCTCACTCGTACTCAGAATAGGATGATTACCTTGGTGGATAAGGATTCAGCATTTCGACGCATTATGGCACATCAATATACGGCAGTAGTGGTGCTGGATGGGTCCTGTGTCGTGGAGCATATTAACTCTGCCGCCGAACTCCTACTGGTGCGTTCCGAAAAACAACTGCTCGGCCATGCCTTTGATAGCCTGTTTGCCCAACCGGATGAAATTCGGTCTCTGCTGGCGTCGGTTATTCAGGAGGGCGCCTCGGTTTCGGTGCGCTCGGCCAGCTGGCAGATGCAGAGCCGAGAACTCCTGACACTCGACTTTATTGTCAGTCCCGTTATGGATAGGAACCAAATACACCTAATTCTAGAAATGGTACCGGCCGATCGATCGGTGCGCATCAGCCGCGATGAGGGTCGAGTGGATCACACCGAGACCAGTCGGCATTTGGTGCGCGGCCTGGCGCATGAAATCAAGAATCCGCTCGGTGGTATTCGCGGTGCCGCCCAGCTATTGGCGAGCGAATTGCCCAGTGATGAGCTGCAGGAGTACACCCGGGTAATCATCAAAGAAGCCGATCGATTACGTAATTTGGTCGACCGGTTATTGGGCAGCCACCAGATGCCGGCCTTCTCGCAATTGAACATTCATCAGGTCCTAGAGCGCGTATTAGCGCTTATCAAGGCCGAAGCAGGTGATCGGGTCACCCTGATTCGCGACTACGATCCGAGTATTCCGGAGTTTCTCGGGGATGAGGCGCAACTGATCCAAGTCTTTCTCAATATCGCCCGCAATGCCCTGCAGGCCCTGTCGGAAAGCGATCAATCGGCCGCGGTAATTCGCTTCCGATCCCGTACCGTGCGCCAATATACCATCCGACAAAAACGCCACCGTATCGTTGCGCGTATCGATGTAATCGACAATGGTCCTGGCATCGAGCGCGATATGCTGGAAAAAATATTTTATCCGATGATTTCCGGTCGTGCCTCGGGCACGGGCTTGGGTTTATCGCTGGTGCAACAGTTGGTTGAATTACACAATGGTTCCGTAGCGTGTGAAAGCGAAGCGGGGCAGACATTATTTACCGTCCATCTACCCTTGGAGACAATAGATGAGTAAGACCAAGACTATCTGGGTGGTTGATGACGACCGTTCTATCCGCTGGGTGTTGGAACGCGCTATCAGCAAGCAGGGCCATGATTGCTCGGTGTTCGAAAGTGGTGAAGCCCTGCTGCGCAAGATATCGACCCAGACCCCCGATGTGATTATCAGCGACGTGCGTATGGATGGCATGGGCGGGCTCGAGTTATTGGCGCGGATGCAGGAAGAGCATCCCGATATCCCGGTGATTATTATGACTGCCCATTCTGACCTAGACAGCGCGGTGTCGTCGTTTCAAGGCGGTGCCTTCGAGTATTTGCCCAAGCCGTTTGATGTCGATGAGGCGTTGGCGTTGGTTGAGCGAGCAATCGAGCACCGAGCGAAGCACCAACCCAAAGAAGCGGTGTTTGCTGAGGAGTCGCCAACTGAAATTATCGGTGAAGCGCCGGCCATGCAGGAAGTGTTTCGGGCCATCGGACGCTTATCGCAAAGCAATATCACCGTATTGATCAATGGTGAGTCCGGTACCGGTAAAGAATTGGTGGCTCAGGCCCTGCACCGGCACAGTCCGCGCAAGACCGAGCCCTTTATTGCCCTGAATATGGCGGCCATCCCCCGTGATCTGATGGAATCGGAACTGTTTGGCCACGAGAAGGGTGCCTTTACCGGTGCGCAGAATTTACGTCGCGGCCGCTTTGAACAGGCCGATGGTGGCACGCTGTTTCTCGATGAAATCGGCGATATGCCGGCTGAAACTCAGACGCGTCTGTTGCGTGTGCTGTCGGATAGCGAATTTTACCGGGTCGGTGGGCATTTGCCGATCAAGGTGGATGTGCGCATCATTGCCGCAACCCATCAAAACCTGGAACAGCTGGTCGAAGACGGGCGTTTTCGTGAAGATTTGTTTCACCGCTTGAATGTGATTCGAATTCACATCCCTAAATTGTCCGATCGACAGGAGGATATTCCTAAGTTACTCGACTTCTTCCTGCACAAGGCGGCCAAAGAACTGGGCGTCGAAGCCAAAACCTTGCGACCGGATACCCAATCCTACCTGACCCGGTTGCCCTGGCCCGGTAACGTCCGCCAGCTGGAAAATATTTGCCGCTGGATAACTGTGATGGCCTCGGGTCGGGAAGTCTTGGTGAATGACTTGCCGCCCGAGCTGGTCGAGGAGGTTACGCCGGGTGGCGGGCATGAGAACTGGGAACAATCGCTGCGCAACTGGACCGATCGTGAGTTAGCCCGCGGCGAGAACCGTATTCTTGATCTGGCGATCCCCGCCTTTGAACGGGTGATGATTGAAACCGCGCTGAAACACACCGCGGGTCGGCGTCGGGACGCCGCCGAATTGCTCGGCTGGGGTCGTAACACCCTGACCCGTAAGATCAAAGAGCTGGGCCTCGATGACGGCCATGACGAATCGGATTGATCCTGAATTGACGGGTATCAACGCAATCAAGACGGCGAGCTTAGGGCTCGCTTTTTCATGGCGTACCAATAGGCCGGATGAAACAGGTTATTGTCGGCATTTTACTGGTGCTTGGCGACGTCAATCCATACAATGTGCCCGAAATTAACTGAACTCAATGCCGGGAGTGCATATGTCAGATATTAAAAAAGTTGTGTTGGCCTATTCTGGCGGTCTCGATACCTCGGTGATCGCTAAATGGATTACTGAGACTTATAAGTGTGAAGTGGTCACCTTTACCGCCGACCTGGGTCAGGGTGAAGAAGTTGAACCCGCCCGCGCCAAGGCTAAAGCCCTGGGCATCAAAGAAATCTACATCGAAGACTTGCGTGAAGAATTCGTCCGTGACTTCGTTTTCCCGATGTTTCGCGCCAATGCCATCTATGAGGGTGAGTACTTACTCGGCACTTCTATTGCCCGGCCCCTGATCGCTAAGCGATTAATCGAAATCGCCAATGAAACCGGTGCGGATGCTATCTCCCATGGTGCCACTGGCAAGGGTAACGATCAGGTTCGCTTTGAGTTGGGTGCCTATGCCTTGAAGCCCGGTGTGAAGGTGATTGCGCCTTGGCGTGAATGGGATCTGACGTCCCGTGAAACGCTGATGGACTATTGCGCCCAACATGATATCCCAGTCGATTTCAATAAGGCGGGAAAAAAATCGCCCTATTCGATGGACGCCAATCTGCTGCATATTTCCTATGAAAGCGGCATATTGGAAGATCCTTGGACCGAAGCCGAGGAAGATATGTGGCGCTGGAGTGTCAGCCCCGAAGCGGCACCCGATCAAGCCACCTATATTGAACTGTCGTACCTGACCGGTGACATTGTCGCCATCGATGACCAGGCAATGACTCCGGCCGAAGTCCTGACCTATCTGAATAAGGTTGGTGGCGACAACGGTATCGGACGTCTGGATCTGGTCGAGAATCGCTATGTCGGCATGAAGGCGCGCGGTTGTTATGAAACACCCGGTGGCACCATCATGATGCGTGCTCATCGTGCCATCGAATCCATTACCCTGGATCGCGAGGTTGCTCATTTAAAGGACAGCCTGATGCCGAAATACGCCGAGCTGATCTATAACGGCTATTGGTGGAGCCCGGAGCGTCAATTGTTGCAGAAGATGATCGACTCCTCGCAAGAGCCGGTCAATGGCACAGTCCGCTTGAAGCTCTACAAGGGCAATGTGACCGTGGTGGGCCGTAAATCCGACGACAGCCTGTTTGATGAGAAAATGGCGACCATGGAAGACGACGCCGGCGCTTACAACCAAAAAGACGCTGAGGGTTTCATTAAACTGAACGCCTTACGCTTAAAAATTGCTGCCGCTAAGGGCCGCAGCCCGCTCTAAAGCGAGCCATACTCCGTCCCGATCCTTCAGGTGTCGTGGCGGAGTCCTCTTCGTGAATCGACGGCGATCTCGCTCAACCGCCTTGTGCATATTCGTCCGTTGGTATCCTAGCGCCCGCCTGGGGTGTCGTCCTTAAGCAAAGGAATGTCGATTGGATAACCTCTTCTTTATCGCCTCAAAAATGATCTGGATGTTCATTTCACCGGCCAATTGGCTTGTGTTGATCCCGCTGCTGGCGCTTCTATTGAACCGCTTAGGGTGGCTGATATGGGCGCGCTGTACTTGGGCTCTAGAGTTCGGGCTTATTTTACTGATTGGTGCCTACCCGGTCGGACAATGGTTGGCTGAGCCATTAGAATCCTATAGTGCGATCCCTGGGCCGGATGCACCGGCTCCCGATGGCATTATCGTGCTTGGTGGGGCATGGCAGACAGAGCAAGCCGATTATTGGCAACAATGGGAGTTGAATCACGCAGCAGAACGCGAGCTGGCCTTTCTGGTGCTGGCCGAGCGCTATCCGTCTGCTAAGCTAGTCTTCACCGGCGGATCGGGCCGCGTGTTTAGTCAAGGGCTGAAGGAAGCTCATTGGGCACAGGCTCTGTATCGGGATTTTGGTCTCGATGAGACGCGCCTGATTCTCGAAAGTGAGAGTCGCAACACCGATGAAAACGCTCGCTTCAGCAAGCGACTGGTGACCCCCAAAATCGACGAACGCTGGTGGTTGATCACCAGCGCATACCATATGCCACGCTCGGTGGGCGTCTTTTGCCAGCAAGGTTGGTCGGTCACGCCGTACCCGGTGGACCACTACTATGCCGGCCTGTCCTGGCGTCCTAATTGGCAACTGGCCAAACATCTGCAGGAGCTGGAACGGGTTTTACACGAATGGCTGGGTCTGGTGGTGTATCGTGGCACGGGCAAAAGCAGTCATCTATTCCCCCCGCGTTGTTAAAGGGCAACGGACCACTTAGCCAGCATATCGATTAGATTCTGCCGTTTGATGGGCTTTACTAAGATGTCATTGACTCCGGCTTCAAAACAATCCTCCCGATCCTGTTCACCCGAGTTTGCCGTAAAGGCAATTATAGGCTTTTCGTAGCCGTTCTCACGCAAAACCCGAGTAGCCGTTAAACCATCCATCTCGGGCATTTGCACATCCATAATGACAACATCAATTGAATGTTGGCCAATATAGTCCAGTGCCGCTTGGGCTCGATTAAAGGGTTCGATGTCGAGATGTTTTAACAATCCGCAGACTATTTTCAAGTTGACGGCATTATCGTCAACCACAACGACTTTTAGGCCAGTTAAGTCAGCCTGGTCAGTCTGTGTGGCGCCTTGTTCGACCGGCGCCGGGGCGATAACGAGAGGAAAGGTAAACCAAACATGGCTTCCTTGGCCAAGTTCGCTGTCCACTCCAATATGCCCCATCATCAGTTCAACCAGATTACGTGAAATTGTCAGGCCCAGGCCTGTACCGCCATAAACTCGGGCAGTGGATGATTCCGCCTGCGAAAAGGCGTTAAATATGCCTTTTACGCTTTCTGGGTCCATGCCGATGCCATTGTCGGTGACAGAAACCTGAACTAGTTGGGCCCGGCTTTGGATTGAAATTTCGAGCTTTACATCACCCTGGGGGGAAAACTTAAAGGCGTTGGTGAGTAGGTTGGCGATGACCTGTTCGATGCGTTGATTATCACCGATTATCCACTCCGGTGTATCGGGGGCAATGCTTATTTCAAGCCGAGTATCTGCACCATTGCCATAGATCCGGGAGATCTGCCGAGCCAACTCTCTGACATCAAAGGGTCTGTTGTCAATCTTCAATTTATTGTCGCTTAGTTTGGCGAGATCCAAAATATCGTTGATTAAAAACAATAGAAACGAAGACGCATGTTCAATTACAGCGAGACTTTCCAAATCCTTTGGCTTGTCGATCTGTTCGTCTAACAGCTCGACCGAGCCCTGGATAGCATTTAGTGGGGTGCGCAATTCATGACTGATATTCGCCAGGAAACGCTCCCTGCTGCGCAAGGCCTGATTGGCAGCGAAAAGCGACTCTTGGGCAACTAGGAGGCGGGCGGATTTATCCCGCGAAATCCTATTTAAGCGATGAGCCAGTACCAGGGTCAGTAAGATGACTTCCACGGCAGTAGCGAACATACCTAGCTGATCGATTTGCAGAGTGTTCCGAGGCGGGAATTCCATGATTAAGACAATATAAAGAGGAGCGAAAAAGGCAATGAAAACAAAGATACTGTGGGCCATCAGATAATACTGTGCCGTTTTGCGATCCTTACGATCCTTACGATCCTTGCGGGCCACTACAATGCCGGCAATTAAGCCATAAAGCGAAAATACTACCGCACCATTAATAGCAAACAGAAGGCTGTAATGGGGCAAAAAGGGCAGCAGTAGCCAAAATAAAGCCAATAACGCGATAGCAAACAGGGCGATTTTGTAAAGTCTGGGCGTGCGCCTGGGGGCGACGCGAAGCAAACACATCACAAAGCCCATGTAGGCCAGATTAGATCCCATAACGGCCAAACTCATGCTATAGAAAATCGGCCAAGAAAATATATCACTGAAAATATTTAATGCCGTCGCATTATAAAATAGATTGCCGAAGATAAATATCGAAAAGAAAAAGTCAACCATTTGATGGCGAACCATGCTCAGCGTCAGATAGATTAACCCAACCGCCAGAAAGATGCCTAAAGCCGTTAAAGTAAGGCCATTGGCCAGCTTCATAGACTCAATATAGGGGCCTTCGAGATAAAGCATGGGCTTTAGCTGAGTCACCAAAAAAGGTGAGGTCATGCGCGTGATAATTTGGTAATGACCGGGCGGCACCGACAAGGCTCGGGCGTGGCGCAAAAAATATCGATTGACCTCGGAGCTTTGAATGCCACCATTGTAAGTCGCAATGAGCTTGCCATGCGCGTCGACAATAAAATGGCTAAAGAGGCCAACGACGGAAGAGTTTTGAAAGTCAATCAACAGCGGTGTGTCGGCGACGACATCGGCGGCCATTATATGCCAGAAAGTACCGCCGGTTAGGGGCAAAAAATCGGTCCTGGCAGTCAGTTGGCTGGGCCCAATTTGCATTACATCGCGCCAGCCGGTTGACGGGTCAACCAGACTGTCATCGAGCCAAAATGCCGATGTGTTGCCGGCCGAAGCCGGATTGGCGCCAAGCAAAATTAGCGCCATCGCGAGGCGAGTCAGAAATGAATTGGGTACGAATAATTGCACGGCCGTCCGGACGTATGGGTTCATGGCGACAAGTCGATACTGGTTAAATTGATTAGTTCAAAGCTTAACCACCGTCGAATAACTTGTCAATTTTACTAGTATATACGCTGACTTGTGCTACCTATGTTATTAGCGACCGAAACAATGGTCTCTACCTCCTGAGTGGTAGAGGGCTATTTCAGGCCAAGAGCATTTGACCAGAAATGTAATTTTCAGAACATTCTCAACGTGTTTGTTCGTTGATTCCGATCAAGTTTGTAATATTCCTACCGGTTATTCTCATGCACAGATATAAACCCTAGGAGATTTGGTATGAAAAACCGTTGGCTTATCGCAGCATCTGCTGTTGGCGTGCATGCATCAATTGGTTCTGTGTATGCCTTTAGCGTATTCAAAAAACCGTTGGGGCAGCTGATAGGCACGGCGACAAACAATGAAATCGCGATGACATTTAGTTTGGCAATATTCTTTCTGGGTATGGCTGCGGCCATTATGGGCCACTTTGTCGAACGTCATGGGCCCCGCAAAGCGGGCATGTTAGCGGCCAGCTTCTTCGGCGGTGGCATGTTAATCGCCGGCCTGGGTGCCTATATTCAGAATCTCTATGTCATTTGGCTAGGCTACGGTGTGTTAGGTGGTATCGGTCTGGGTATCGGTTATATCACGCCCGTATCAACACTGGTTAAGTGGTTCCCGGACCGGCGCGGTCTGGCAACCGGTCTGGCGATTATGGGCTTTGGTTTTGGCGCGATGATTGGTGCACCTGTGTTCAACTACATTATCGAGACCTTTACCGTGGCCGGCGGCGGTATAGCCTATACTTGGTTCATCATGGGGCTGGTCTACCTGGTGGTGATGTTTGCATCCGCGTCGTATTTGGAACGTCCCCCCCAGGGTTGGCTGCCAGCTGGCATGCAAGCGGCGGTTGATGCTGGCGAGAGAACGGTTACTCAAGATTTGTCTCAGCTTATGGCTAACGAAGCCATTAAAAAGGCCCCGTTTTATGGCCTCTGGATCATGATGTTTATTAATATTTCTTGTGGTCTTGGCGTGATCTATTCAGCGTCACCCTTGGCACAAGAAACGATGGGCTTAACCGCGACCCAAGCCGCAACCATGGTCGGCTTTATGTCACTGTTCAATGGTCTGGGCCGAATCGGTTGGGCATCCTTCTCCGATGTTATCGGTCGAGGCAATACCTATCTGGCGTTCTTTCTTATCCAAATCGTGGCCTTCATTCTATTACCCAATTTAACCTCTGTGGTAGCCTTTCAGATTGTCGTGTTTACCATCTTAAGCTGTTATGGCGGCGGTTTTGCGACCTTGCCGGCCTTTATCGGCGACCTCTTTGGGACCAAAGAGTTAGGTGCGATTCACGGCTATGTCTTGACCGCTTGGGCCTTTGCCGGTCTGGCCGGGCCACAAATTAATGCCTACCTACATACAGTGACAGGCTCTTACGAGACCACCCTGTACATCTTCTCAGGTGCCTTTGTGGTGGCACTGGCCGTTTCGATCGCGATGATTATCTATATCAAGCGTGCCCGTGCCGAACTAGACAGTCGGCCATCGTTGGCCTGATCTGAGGTGGCAAACTCATAATGCTCGCCGCGCGCCCGGCCGCCGGCATGAATGGAGTCTTGCTGGACACACTGTGCGGTATGCGCGGGCAGGGGGGCTTACACTGGCGTGGTAAAATTCGACCGTGGGCTGCTTATTCCTAACCGTCTCTATTGGCCGTCCTAGTTTGTGTGTACACCGGCTTTATGCTCTGATGCCCCCATTATCATAAGAGACTCGCGCCGACATGACTGCCAAGAAGCCCACAACCGGCCAGCTGCATCCGCGTAATAAGCATCAGGGCCGATACGATCTGGTTCAGTTGGCGAACAGCCACCCCCCCTTGGCTAAGTTTTTCGTGAAAAACCCAGTCGGCCAGCTGACGGTTGACTTCGCCGATCCAGAGGCGGTATTGGCCCTCAATCGCGCCCTGCTGGCGCATTTCTACGGCATTGAACATTGGTCGATTCCCGCCGGATATCTCTGTCCGCCCATCCCAGGGCGGGCCGATTATCTGCACTATGCGGCCGATGTACTTGGCTATAAGCCTGCCAAGCCAAGCTCCGGGATGAGGATTCTCGATATCGGCACCGGTGCCAATCTCATTTACCCGATCATCGGCAGCCAAGTTTACGGATGGAATTTTGTGGCCAGCGATATCGATCCGATATCGATTTCGGCAGCCCAAACTCTGGTTGAGGCTAACCCGGTGCTGAAGTCGAAGATTGAACTCAGGCTCCAAGCGCAGCCGGGACGGATCTTTAACGGCTGTATCAAGCCCGAGGATCGTTTTCACTTAACGCTGTGCAACCCGCCTTTTCATAAGTCGTTGGCCGATGCTGCGGCCGGTACCCGCCGAAAACTCCACAACCTTAAAAAAGCCAAGCCGGGGCCGGCCGAACCGATCCGCAATTTTGGCGGGCAACAGGCTGAATTGTGGTGCCAGGGCGGTGAGCTGCGCTTTATCCAGAATATGATCCGAGAGAGTGTTGAATTTCAAACGCAAGTGGGTTGGTTCACCTGCCTAGTGTCAAAGCGAGAGCATGTAAAGACGCTGGAGCAATCGATTGCGGCCTTACCGGTGCAGAATTGCCGTGTGATCACCATGTCCCAGGGCCAAAAAAACAGTCGCTTTTTGGCCTGGACCTTTAAAACCACTGCTCAATTGGCCCTTATGTAGCGCTGCCAATGGCAAGGGTTGGTGATGACGGCCTTAATTACCCAAACCCGTCTTCAGGTGCAGGCAGTGAAAGCTATACTTGCCGTTATCCGGGCGATTGAATCGAATTAGATTAGATAAATCATGGAGATTCGGACGTTTTTTTTAGCTTCGCCCCGACCGTGAGACCAAAAATGGTTCTCGATATAACTCTTTACGCTTAGCTGACATGTCATTTTGATTGAATCATGACCGATTAACGGATTTTTGTCGCGTCTTAGTGCACCCAAAAAGCCTTAAACGCTAGGCGCACCAATAGAGTGCATGCCGCGAGGCATTGGCAGGGCGTTAGCAGACATTTGTATTTTAAACAGTTCGATTTTTAAAATAAGCATGCTAATCTAACTGAGCTAGACGTGCAGTTCGATAGGAGTTTGTGGTCAAAATGACATTGATCCTATCAGGAGTGTATGAAAATAATTATAAGTTCAGGAGACTCACATGATTAAGAAAGCTTTATTAACGACTCTAGGTGT
>Ga0307488_10001672_pt1 | contig 18575 bp, 13 predicted proteins | sample SB02metaG_FD_202248 | JGI IMG/M metagenome (GOLD analysis project Ga0307488, IMG submission 202248) | Sea-ice brine microbial communities from Beaufort Sea near Barrow, Alaska, United States - SB 0.2 | ecosystem: Environmental > Aquatic > Marine > Coastal | place: USA: Alaska | collected... | reverse complement strand
CCATCTTGTCTGTATACAAACCCTAACTGGTTACCTGGTGTTGGTGCTTCTTCATATATAAATTCTTGTTCCTTAAACGCTGTGCTTACTATTTCAAATGCCATGCTCCTACCAGCCACAGATTTTGTAAATGTGTATAATGGCACATCATTTGTAGTAGTTCTAAATCTATATTGCTCTGTAGGTATGCCTTGTATTGTATCAGCGCCTTCACTTCTACCAAACTCTGTATTGTCAGACATAGCAGAGTTAAGAATTAACACAAACTGTTCTGCCCAGTTACTGTTTGTAGGATCATTCCATTTAACAGTTTGTTGTGCTAAGTTTCTACCATTACTATCAATAATATTTTCTGTAGTTGATATTGTATTAAATTTTAATAAGCCACTAGATCCTATATTTCTTTTTGCGTTGTAGGACAACATTCTAGCAATTCTAAGAACACTTTCTTTACGCTCTGCTAATTCTAAAAAGTTTTCTCTACTTGCTAAATCTAGTCTGAAACTGATACTTTGGCCTAAAAATGCTACTGCATCAACTAGAGCCATGTACTCAGAACTTTCAATATAGTCATTGAAATCTTCAGGATAGTTTTCTCTTAGATAAGAAATAATTACCCTGCGGATATTTTCAAAATCATAAGACTTAAAATCCGCATTTCTAAACGTCTGGTAGATGCGAGTCCAGTCTTGATTTAGTATTAAATTGTTCTGTCTTGACGTTGTGCTCATTAACTATATTCCTATTGTAATATTTAGCCCTTGTAATTAAGTGCTTAGTTTATAACCGAGTTATTTCTATCAAAATTAAAGCGCATTCTTTCAGTTACATTAAAAGGAACATACACTACATCTGCTTCAATTCGCATGCCTTGTTCTGTGCTGTCAACACTAACTCTCTGAACTACAACTCTAGGGTCATAGTTTATAATAGTTTCTACATCTTTGGCTATGATATTCTTTACTTCTTCGGTAAACTGTTCAAAGATCATATCCCATATTACAGTACCAAAGGTTGGATTTTCTAATTTTTCGCCTTTTCTTATGTAAAAATTGTTGATAATATCCTGTTTTACCAAATCAATGTCATATAACTTAAATCCGCTTTTTTTGTTTTTTGAAGAGAACCCTCTGTATGTAAACGTGTTCGCTCCTGCAGTACCAACACTTGCTTGGTTAACTGCTACTGCTTTTTGATTGTATAATTTTTTCATATACTACTCCTTTGGTTCTCTGTCGGTAAACGTTTCATTTTGTGATGCAGGAGCATTATTCTCATGCAACGGCCACGGCTCATGCATAGGTACTCTTTTCATTATTGTTTTTATTGTTCCGTCAGTGTATTTAAGTTTAGGCCATCCAACAGCAGGATTTGTAAACAATGTTGTATGTAAATGCAAGGCAGTAATAGTTGCTGCTTGTCTTGCTTCTTCTGCTTGTCTTGCTTGCGGACCATTCATGTGTATTTCTGCTGCTGTCTCAGTATGATTGCCACCACTTAATATATCTGTTGTACCACCGGCTGTATATGCATTGTTACCATCTGTATTCAAATCCAGATTACCAGTAGTTTTTATAAGTGTATCTCCAAATACTTTCAAGTCAAGATCATGTGGAGTAACTATTCCATATCCTGTAGCAATTTTTGTAGAACCTATTACACTGATGTCTAAAGATCCGTCAACTTTTACACCTTCTGCATTTTCATAATTTCTAGTTTCTATCTTACCATTAGCGCCAATTAGTATGTTTGTATTGAATGCACTTTCAATTTGTATTCTACCTGATTCATGTTCATTTCCGTCTTGTATTTTAGATATAGGATTTCTATCTGCATCTCTTCTATGTAATTCATCAGTTGAAACATATTCAGCAGTTGCTTTCATGTTTATATTTCTTCCGGCTTCAATATTGACATCTCTATCGGCTTTGATGTTTAAATCATTTTCAGTATGTACACTTATACTATCTGCTGCGTACACATCAATTTTACCATTTGATGTCATTTCAATCCATGACGTTCCTCTAGAATTACCAATATAAATTAAGTCTTCTGAGTTATGTAATAGTATCTGATGTCCTGTTCTTGTTCTTAGTCTTGTATATTCATTATAAGGAACAGTTACGTCACCTTTTTCGTTAGTCTCCTTTGCTTCTTTGTCAGCAAATCTTTTTTCTATAACATCAATATATTTTACAGGACCACTGGCTGCTGGTGTTTGTCTAACATATCTATCATCACCATCATCCATAACAAACTGTGTACCGCCAAGTCTACTTACTGCAACTCCTGTAAGTGATTGATTCTCTGTTGTACCAGTTGTCATTCTTTTACTGCCGTCTCTCCAATCTAGAGGTCCAGGAGTAGAAATACCAAAAGTAGCATTAGGAGTTTGTCTTCGAGCTGAAGTAGTGGTAACACCACGAACATCATCTTCTAAAGTTCCTTGTTCAAGAAATCTATCTGCTATTGGATGAACAGGTTTTTTAATTTTGTCTGGGTCTTTTTCTGCTTCTTCTTTATTAAATCTTTTGTTTATTTCACCTGTAGGCAGTGGCTGTGTAGTATCAAACTTTTCTTTTTCTCCCTTGGCGTATTCTACCTGTGTGGTTCCTGCAATTGCAGGTACCATGTTGTTTGCAAAGTTAGGTGGTAAACAGGCAAACCAATAACCTTCGCTAGGATCGCCGTCAACAAAAGTACACATAATTGTTACACCTACATCAGGTGGAACAAACCACATACCGTAAGATTTTTGAGTGTCGTTAAAATCATCATTATTATTCCCCATAGCAGGGAAAGGAGTGTATCCAAAGAATGGAGATGCATAGTTAACTGTATAAGTTTGCCTGTCTGCTCCTATATCATTACCTTGTGATTTTAAAAGACTTACACGAAGTCTTCCGTTAAAGGTAGGATCCATAACACTAATAATTTTTGCAAGAAAGACTCCGCTGCCTAAATTTACGCCTGCGGTTTCTTTACTAGGTTTTCTTCTTTGTATTGCCATTTTTATTCCTTATGCCGGGCCGTAGTCGCCGTCATCACCTGGTAAGTCAACATTAATTTCTTCACTAACATTAGTTTTATCTTTTGATTCACCTTTTACTTTTACAGTTGCATTACCTTGTGTGCTTGTAGGTAGTTTCTTACCATCAAAGTCAGTTGGCTGTGCTTGCATTCTAATACATTGTAGCTCTTGCTTAAACGTTCCACCTTCAAATTTACTTAAAACTTTAATTACTCTGTAGATACCACTGAACGGACTGACGCCATCATTAAATTCAAAACCGCCAGTTCTTTCATTTACATCTGCAGGTGTTCTAAATGTAATGTATATGTAAACGTCTTGTCCTTCATAATTCATAGTACCATCTTCAGTTAATAGGGTTGACGATCCTGATTCAGCAGCAAAGTAATTACTTAATCCACTATCAATTAAATAATAGGTATCACCTAGTATTGTAAAATTTATTTTTACTAAGTCAGCACTTGTAACATTAATAAATGCATCTTGGAAACTTTGTGCAATTTTTTGTTCAACATCTACGTCTCCTGATCCCCCTCGCAACACATTAAACAGATCAGGATTTTTCTTAACTTTAGATTTTCCTAAATTTGCAGCCTGTGCTGTAGAGGTTTTGCCTTTCTCTAACTCTACCTCTTTCTCATTGCTTTGGCTTGGTCCTTTATTATCCTTATTTTGTTCGTTTTTTGTTTTAGATTCTGACTGCGGGTTTGCTCCACTATAAAATAGATAGTTAATATCAATATCAAAACTTAGTATTTCTGTATTCTGTCCAGAATATATGTATTCGTACTTTTTAACAATATTTTTTTCTAATATATCATACCCAGGAGGAATTGAATTAGGATTACCAAATATACTAGAATGCACTTTGAAGGGCACAACTCTAAAAACATATTTTTTTGCGAAGTCGCCAATTGAGGCATCATAATCTAAAAATTCAATCTGCGTATCAATTTTAAACCAGTCTATCATACCGTCTGCTCTTGTAGCCTTTTGTGTTGCTTCTTTGGCCCATGTAGAACTTAGTATAACTTGTGTAATGATATCTGTTAATTTTTGTTTTTGTGTAAAATGAAAAGACCTTGCGCTTTCATCAATTTGCATTATGCCTCTATTTACACGGCCGGTTTTTTCATCAACAACATCTTTGTCTGTCTTGAAAGGAAAGTTACCACCACGTTTCGCATCAAACCCAAATTTAGATTTTGCAACAGAATTGTTACCTATGTTTTGACTTGTTGTTGCATCAACTTCTGTTCCGCCTACTGATTTTTTATCTGATTCAGCAGGATTAAAAGTTGCGCCAGCATCAGCATCATTACTTGATTGGTTTTGATTAGTAAATCGTTGACCAGACTTTTCTGGAAAATGTATTTCGTATCTATCTTTTATATCATATCTACCTTGCTTTACTGCAAGTTCTTCATTTTTATTAAGCAAAGCAACTAAACTGTTTCCTCCAGTTGCTAAAAGATCTCTAACCGTACCTTTCTCTTCTTGTGGCATTGGTGCTGACCCTGTTGTTACACCTATGTTAATATCTGTAAATGCTGTATCTACAGTGTCTGAAAATCCTTGATGATTATAAGGATACGCTTCTACAGCATACTTACTTCCAGTTTCGTCTACACTAAAAGTAACTTTCTTTAATTTTAAAATAAAAAATTTAGGTTTAATTGTTTTTTTAATTTTAGAAGATTCATCAAACCCTATAATATCAAGTTTTAACAAAAAAGGACTATCTAAGTAATTTGAGTAGCCTGCTTTAATTGCGGCGTTCTGTAAACTTTGCAAAAACAATCCCATCGAATAAGGTTCTAGTACATCAAATGTAAAGTTAATTGCATTCTGATTTCCTGTTTTAGGGGTTGCAGCAATTATAGATGTCATATTAAAATTATCTACAAAATATTCTGGCTTACCATATTTGGTGTTTACTCTTTCTGCGTCGCCTCTACCTGCACTACTAAAAACAATACTAGATTGCAGACTTGCAGTCCTAGTATCTTTGAAAGTTACTTTTTGACCCATTTTATAAGTGTCAACATTTACTGTAGATGAAACATCATATGATTGATTTGCAAAACTCATACCAACTGCATTTCTGTATAGGTTAGGATTATTAAATTGTTTAGGTGTAAGAACTGCCATAGTCCATAAATGGTTTACACTAGCAAACTGTCCTAGAGGATTTGGTACTATGCCATTTAAACTTGTGCCTGATGATCCTGCATTAGATGCTGCTCGTTGCGATATAGCAGACTGTGCTGCTGCTTCGTCGCCTGCTCCGTTTTCCTTTGCAGTTTTATCTAGATCTACTTTTGCACCTACTTCTTGTTTAAACGCCTCAACAAATGCTTTGGTAATTGCTGTGTCTGTTTTTGTAGGTTGTTTTTTTGTACCATCTGGTTTCTTGTTCTGATAGGTTTCTAACTGCTCCTTAGTGCCATAAACCTTAGCGTCTTTACCATTAATTCTTGTGGTAATGTAAGGTTGCTTTCTAGTTTCGTTAGTAATATTAATATTCGCGGCGGTGCCAGTTGATTGAATTCTATACTCTATTAGGTCTGCCATGCTAGACTCCTAAAAATCTTTGCAAATTAGATTCTTTAGGTATATAAATTTTTGTTCCAGGAACAAAATCATATATAGGATCTTTAATTGTTTCCATATTTCTTTGCACAAATACCCACCATAGTTTAGCGTCGCCATATATATCGTATGCTAATAAATCAGGACGTCTATTATATTGATTCTCAATAGTATATAAGTAATCGTCTGCCTGTGATGGTACAGGTCTGATGCTTAATAACTCAAGATACAAACTATTTGCAGGTGTTGCATGATACGGAGACGATTGTTTATAAGTTGCCATATTATAAGTACCCCAAGCCTGATGGTGTTTTTAAATTTCCTTTAGCATAGTCGGTTAAACTAAACTGTCTTAAATTTCTTCTATTGTAAACCGGTTGTACGGTTATATTTACACTACTTGTAATTGGTACCCATGTGTTTGTACCAAAGGCGTCACAGCGTTTGTAGTTTACATCACCATCTAAATCAACACTAAACGATTTTACAACTACTGGAATGTTATCAAACACGCTTGCACCATATCCTGTTAATCTACACACTGGTGGTGGAGCACCTACATTTGCACCTTGACCGAAAAACATCTTGGTCATTGTTTTAAAGAATGTTGTCATTGCTATCCAGTATGCTGCTTGAGTTTCATCTTCACAAATAAAAGTACCACTGATCATTATTTCATCAACCTGTGAATTTTTGTAAGCCTGGAACGGATAATTGTTGTGAATAGGATCAATTTGTGTATAGTTTGCTTTAGTAGAAAAAGTAATATCAGGAAGTATAGGAAAAACTACTCCCGCTGACTTTTGTAATAGTTCAAATTGCGGGTTACCAGGGAATAAACTCCAATCACAAGCAATTCTAACACGCCAGTCAGTACCGTTTTTAGGTATAACTTGTATACCTTCTCCTGATGATTGAAAAAGTTCTCCGCCTTTAGGTATATTAGCACCACGCTTTAAACTTAAAAAATCATTTAGTGCGCCTGCACCTTGTGCTATTTGACCTGCTAAGTTTTCTGCGCCGCCTGCAAGATTGCCTCCGGTAAATTTGCTTGCAAGTGATCCTATTTCATCAAGGCCTTTTCCTATTGCTCCGCCAACGTTGCCTGCTATCCCTTCGATTACACTACCAAAACTACCTACAGTAGTCGATAATGAATCAAGCATACCGCTTTCTGAGCCACCGTCAAGATTATTATTGATGACATTGCCCATACCTGTGGTTACTTTATCTAATAGTTCGCCGCCAGCGCTAATTGCACCATTTAATCCGCTGCCAATGTCTCCACTTAATTTTGCTACTGTTGCGTCAAGTCTTGCCTTTTCAAACTGATTTCCTATCTTAGGGTCGTTGAAGGCCGCTTCTGCTAAAGTTATGGCTGCTTGCGTCTCTGCATCTATTTTTGCTACCAATTGTGATATTGGATTAGTTGATAAACTCATTTTGGTAATATTTCCTCATCATTTGATTACTTTACTCTATTTATTTCTTTCATTATGTGCTATTATAATAAATATTAAAAAGTTCTGGAGAACATATGAGAAAAGTAAAATACCTTAACAATAGAGACATATTAGCACAAATACACAAGAGTAAATCCGCATTCTGCTCCTTCGTAGATAAAGATTTTCATCAATATGATATTATACTGCCAAGTCTCGAAAAGATTAACATTAGAACTACAGCCGAAGCAAAACGCAACCGTGCTGCTAGACTTGCGAGAGCAAATCACGAAGCAGCCGTAATGGCCGCTGGAAAGAAGATTCCTGCTAAAGAGTTCAATATAGATTATAAAACTATGGAAAAAACTGATTTAATTTTCCGTATTATGACGTTTGAACACGTTCCGGAAGATCTTACAAGAAAGAAAACTAAGAAAACAGTTGCAGACAGGCATGTGAAAGTTAACTTTCCTCCATACCAACATTGGAAATTTGATGAGAAGGACAATCTGATATGTGTAGGTAAAAGTCACTGGGAAGGTGGTATGGAGAACGGTTTCTTCAATCCTAGAGCAGGTAAAGCAACAAATGAACTTGCTCGCATGTGGATGAAACTTTGTGAAAGATATGCTACAAGAGGAAATGTACGTGGATATACCTACAATGACGAGATGAAAGGACAAGCAATTCTACAACTTGCACAAATTGGATTGCAGTTTGACGAATCTAAGTCAGATAATCCGTTTGCTTATTATACAGCCGCAGTAACTAATTCATTCGTTAGAATCATTAACATCGAAAAGCGAAACCAAAATATTCGTGATGACATACTGGAAATGAACGGCATGAATCCTAGTTGGTCTAGACAGGAATCAGGTCGGAATAATGGAATGGAAGCACCTATTACTATTACTAAAAAATCCGAAGAAAAATAGACTTGACAAAACCCCTAAAGTTAGTTAAAATAACATAAGGAGAATAAATGCCGTTATTTAAGAAAGCAGCCTGCTTCACTGATATACATTTCGGAATGAAGTCTGGTTCAAGAATACACAATGCAGATTGTGAAGAATTTATAAAATGGTTTTGTAAAGAAGCAAAAGCCGCTGGTGCTGAGACTTGTATATTTTTAGGAGACTGGCACCACAACCGTGCGACTACAGACGTCAGCACAATGAACTATACTGTTAGTAATCTAGAAAGACTTAATGAAACATTTGAAAAAACTTACTTTATGGTAGGTAATCACGATTTGTTTTACAAAGACAAACGTGAGATTAATAGTATTGAGTTTATGAGACTGTTTCCTAACATTGTTCCAATAACTAGTATAGTTACAGAAGGCGAAGTTACACTATTGCCTTGGTTAGTTGGTGAGGAATGGAAAACAGTAAAAGATATTAAAAGCAGATATGTGTTTGGACACTTCGAACTACCATATTTTAAAATGAATGCAATGATTGAGATGCCTGATCACGGTGAACTACAACCAAATCACTTTATTAATCAAGAATACGTATTCTCAGGACACTTCCATAAACGTCAGACAAAAGGCAATGTAACCTATATGGGTAATGCATTTCCTCACAACTATGCAGACGCATGGGATGACGAACGTGGTATGATGTTCTTAGACTGGGGAGGCACACCTGAATATAAGACTTGGCCTGGGCAACCGGTGTTTAGAACTTTTAAACTTTCGCAACTATTAGAAAAACCTGAAGATCATCTAAGAGAAAATATGTATTGTCGTGTAACAATTGATGTACAGATTACTTTTGAAGAAGCAAACTTTATTAAGGAACAATTTATTCCGCAATTTAAACTTCGTGAACTTATGTTGATTCCAGAAAAAATTGAATTTGAATCAAATGTTGATCCTATTGATGTATCATTTGAAAGTGTTGACACAATTGTGTTAAACCAGATTGAACAATTAGACAGCGAAACGTATGACAGACGTATGCTTACGGAGATATATCAAGACCTATGATAAGAATTAAAAACATCACAGTTAAAAACTTTATGAGTGTAGGTAATCAAACTCAAGCAATTGATTTTGACAAAGGAGAACTTACGCTTGTGCTAGGTGAAAACCTAGACTTAGGCGGTGACGGTAGCGGTTCTAGGAACGGCACCGGAAAAACCACTATCGTCAACGCACTAAGTTATGCAATCTTTGGCAACGCCCTTACAAATATTAAACGAGATAATCTTATCAACAAGATTAACAGCAAAGGCATGTTAGTTACTATTGAGTTTGAGAAAGATAATATAAAGTATAGTATACAAAGAGGCAGAAAGCCTAATATTCTAAAGTTTACTGTTAATGGTACTGAAAAAGAACCAACAGATACCGACGAAGCACAAGGTGATAGTAGAGAAACACAAAAAGATATTGAAACACTATTTGGTATGAGTCATGATATGTTCAAACATATACTTGCGTTGAACACATACACAGAGCCTTTCTTATCAATGAAGAACAATGATCAACGTGCTATTATTGAACAATTGCTTGGTATTACTATGCTTTCTGAGAAAGCAGAAGTACTCAAAGACAAAATAAAAACGAATAGAGACGGCATCAATGCCGAAAATATAAGAATAGAAACAGTAAAAGCAAGTAATGAAAGAATTGAAGAAAATATTCAAAGCCTCGAACGTAAACAACGTATGTGGGAAGATACAAAACAACAGAATATAAAGTCATTAGATGAAAGTATTGCAGCACTTGATAAGATTGATATTGAATCAGAAATTGAAGCACACAAATGTTGGGAACGTTTTAACGATAGAAAGCGTTCGCTTGATGAAGCACAACGTTGGATGGCATCTATTACTGCTGATAATGAGAAGCAAGAAAAATTAATTACAAAACTGGATAAAGAAGTTGCAGCACTTAAGGATCATAAATGTTATGCTTGTGGACAAGATCTACATGATAGTAAACAAGATGAAATCCTTAAAGGAAAAGAAGAACTGTTGCAAGAAGCCGCACTACAGATACTAACCAACGAAACACAATATGAAGAACACGCAAGAGTCGTAAGTGATATTGGTGAACTAGAAAGTTGCCCTGCAACACAATATAATAGTGTTGAAGAAGCATACAATCATCGTAACACAGTTGAAAGTTTACAAAAAGAACTAGAACAAAAGAGAACAGATGAGAACCCATATCTTGAACAGATTGATGACTTGAAAGAAACTGCAATACAAGAAGTTAGTTTTGATACACTAAATGATCTTACAAAAGAAAAAGATCATATGGATTTCTTATACAAACTGCTTACAAATAAAGATAGTTTTGTTCGTAAAAAGATTATTGAACAGAACTTAGCATATCTAAATCAGCGGTTAACATATTACTTGTCTAGAGTAGGATTACCGCATATTGTTGAGTTTCAGAACGATTTAACGGTGATTATTACACAACTAGGACAGGACTTAGACTTTGACAACCTCAGTAGAGGAGAACGAAATAGACTCATATTAAGTCTAAGTTGGGCATTTAGAGATGTATGGGAATCTTTATATCACGGTATTAATTTATTGTTTATTGATGAACTTGTAGATAGTGGTATGGATAGTGCTGGAGTTGAAAGCAGTATTAGTATTCTTAAGAAAATGACACGTGAGCGTAATAAGAATGTATTCTTAATCTCGCACAGAGATGATTTAGCAGGGCGTGTTAATCATGTATTAAAAGTTATTAAGGAGAATGGATTTACTTCATATTCAAACGATATTGAAATAGTCCAATAATATGGCAACTGACAGTCACGACAAAATGATTGAAGCGTTCCAAAACTATTTTAAGTGGCAGGAGCGTTTTGAATATCATGGAAGTGATGAAGCAGGCATTAAGTCTCGCTTTTGGCTATCAGAGATCCGTAACTTTGCAAGTGTAAGGCGTAACGAAATACAAGATAAAAGGCAAGAAAGAAAAGAATCCAGAAAAGGCATGGTCGGTCGTCCTACTAAAGTAAGTAAGACTGATGAAGATTCCTAGTTGGACATTTGAAGGCAAAGAAATAGAAAATATTCCAAGTGAATATGAAGGCTTTATATATCTTATTACCAACAAGACTAATAATAAAAAATACATAGGCAAGAAATTAGCCAAGTTTAAAACAACTAAACCACCACTCAAAGGCAAGAAAAACAAAAGGCGCGGATACAAAGAATCAGACTGGCAAGACTATTGGGGGAGTTCCGATAGGCTACAGGCTGATGTTGAAGCACTGGGTTCACAAAACTTTACTAGAGAAATACTTTTTATGTGTCACGGTAGAGGCGAAATGTCCTATCTTGAAGCACGAGAGCAGTTTGACCGTAGAGTTTTAGAATCAGATGAATATTACAATGGCATTATAAACGTTAGAGTAGGCGGTTCAGACAAATTGCGCAAGGCACTCCTAGAACGACACATCAAAACCAAGGCTTAACTTAATTTACATAGCAACACTGTTTGGTCGAGGCTGCTCGACCCATCTTGAGGATATGTGCGATACCATATTCGGATACTGGTGCGTTGCAAGGACAATACTAACTTAGGTATAAAAGATTGTGGCTCTGAGAAAAAGCAACCACAGAGTAAGTGATTTCGACTGTTTGGGATTAACTGCTTTCCGCGTATTATGCGAATGCTGAAGTAGGGGGTATGCGGTACGCCGCCTCCGTACATACTATATGTAATCTTCTTAAACAGAGTGGTGATGCTAACTCACATGAAGCTCAACAAACCAATTCGCCCGGCAACGGGCGAATTGTGGCTCTACTATCTACATGATGCTAACAAAATTACTTCGTAATTGTTGTAATCATAAATAGTATGTAGGAAGAAAAAATGCATTGAGCTTTAGCGAAAATGCATAAGAGCTTTAGCTCTTACTTACAATGTAATTGAATAAATAACATTACATAACAGTTATGGAAAGATAAACAATGCGTTTAAACGAAATTCTGATTGAACAACAAGTAGATGAAGCACCACAGGGTATGCTTTCACGATTGGCCAACAAGGCAAAATCATTTGTTCCCGGTTCTACAGGACGACAAGCCAAGGGCGATTTGGAAGTAGGCAAGGAAGCAAACTGGCTTAAAAAGCAATTTGACGTATATCTGGGCAAGGTTAGAAAACCAGCAAGTCCACAACTGGTAATAGATTTCTTAAGAAAAAACAACTATCCTACGGGCGATGCAGAACAGGAAATGACCAAAGTAACTACAGGTCAAAAAGTTGGCGGAGCCGCAGGCGCAGTAGCAAAAGGTACTGCAAAAGCCGTTGGAGCAGTAGGCAAAGGTATAGCAGGTGTTGCTAAAGGTGCTGTAGGAGGTGTTCAAAACACTTTGAAAAAGATTAACCAAGTTAATCCAAATGATGCTGCAGATGCTAACGCAAAGCAACCAGCAGATGCTAACGCACAAAAGCCTAACACTCAAGCAGCAACAACTGATCCTAAAGCAACAACACAACCTGCTGCAAATCCAGATGCTAATTTACAAATTAAAGGTGCTAAGAAAAAAATTCCTGCACCTAGCGAAAAACAAGTAGTAAATCAGTCTATTGATTGGAGTGAAGCAGAATTTATATTTGAAGATGCTGCTGCTGTTTCTCTATCAGGAGGACAGTTGGATAACATATTCATGGCTGCGGTAAGACAGGCAATTGCACGTGATGAAGGTGGGCAAGCAGATCAAGGAACAGGAGTTGCTCCAGCAGATGCACAACAGGGCGGACTAAAAGGTGCTGCACAAAGCGGCGCAGATAAATTTAAAAAACCTGGTGCAAGTTTACCACCGGAACTGCAGGCAAAATTAGAAATGCTTCCTGCTAGAGACAAACAACAACTATTGAAGATGCTATAACATGAGATTAGAACAGTTACAAAAAAAATATATTACTGAAGGGTGGAATGATCCTCAAATGCTATTGTTAGAACAAAAGGCAATTAATCCTTTTGTAAGCAATGTAGAACGTATTGTTCTTGAAGCAGAATTAACAGCAGATCAAATTAAACAGGTATTTGCAAATGTAGAACAGGGTGCAACTGCTGCAGGCGGAAATAGAACCGCAGTAGGTAAAGGTACAGATGCAGTTAAAAATGCAGCAGGTGCAATCAAAGCAGAAATAGACAAACTAGGCAGTGCAATTAAAAATACAGGTCCAGTTCAAAATATAGATGCCAAGTTTAAAGAATTAAAAACAAAAATTGGCGAAAAAGATTCAAAAGTAGTAGGTGCTGTAAAAGCAGTTAGTGACTGGGCAAAAGAAAATCCAGGCAAAGCAAGTATTGCTGTTGCTATTCTTACATCAGCCGCTGCACTAGCAGGTGGGCCACTAGGTGGTGCAGTTGCTGGTTTCCTTGCTCGTGCTACAAAAGATATTCTACAAGGTAAAGATCTTTCTACAGCAATTGGTAAGTCAGCAATGACTGGTGCTGTTGGTGCTGGTATTGGTGCTGGTATTGGAATAATTGGTGACCTAGTAGATCCGGATGTTGCACAAGTAATGATCGCAAGTGACGGACAATCAATTGATGTAAGTGGGCTGAAAGGAATGGCAGCCACAAAACTTGGAGATCTTGCTCAAGATGCAGCAGAGGATCTGCTTAAAGCACAAAACGCATTAGAAACAGCAATGCGTAATGTTTCCGGAGAAGAACTAGAAGTATTCCAAACAGAATTTGAAGAAATAAGTGGAAAAATTAATGAACTAGGTGGTAGAGATGCACTTGCTGATCACGCAGGACTTGAAGGTTCTGACTTAGCAAGAGATACTACAACTACAACTAACACTGATGTTGACAAAACAGAATTACCAGGAGATGATGGAGAGTATGGTGATCAAGATTCAGGCACACCTGACGGCGGTGCACAGAATGCGTCAACTGTTGAAACTGTAGCAGCAGAACCTGTAAGTGCTGATCAACTAAAAGACGCAGGTATTAATTTTGATACAGAGCCAAACATTAGTCCTGAAGTTAAAGCGTGGGCAGAAACAAAAGGAATTGATCCTGATCAGTTGCAGAAGATGTTCCAGATGGAAAAAGGAATGGCTGATGCAGGATTTTTGGAAACAAATATCTCTGCAAACAACGAATCAGCATCGGCTTGGACTGGCGACAAACCAACGTTGTCAACAACTACATTACCAGACGGCGCAGAAATACAAGTTGGCAAACAATTTACATCTGAAATTGAAAGTAGTGTAGGAGGCATCGAACCTCCTATTAAGTTTAGTAGCACAACAAGTATTACAGGTGTTGATGCTAACGGCGATGCTGTATTTTCAAACACTTCAGTAACTACTATGCCATCACACCCATTATGGGATCAACTTAACAAGGTAGACTTATCACCAGAAGATGAACAACAACTTTTTGATTTTTTGAACCAGTATTCCGGTACGCAAGTGGATTCAAAAGCAGGCATCGCTACTATCATTGATACATTCAAACAGGATCTTGCTAAATCAATTGGTGCAGCAGCCGCAGCAGTAGCAATGGGTATTGCACTACAAGATAAAAAAGTTGTTCCGGCGGATGCAAAACCAGCACAAGAATCAATAAATTATAAAGTTAAAAAGTTAAGTGAAGGACAGATTTACATGCTGTTCAACAGAGTTCAAACTGTAAACACACATATGTTAGAAAACAAATTGATGTTTGAAAGTGTGTTTGATGCAGTATCACATTACCATAGACAGAATTTAAATGAAGGTCCTATGGATGCAATCAAAGGCGCAGCAAGTAAAGTAGGCGGCGCTCTTAAAACAGGAGCCAAAGCAGCAGGCAGCGCAATCAGTGGAGCAGCAAAACAAGTTACTACAAAAGTCACAGCAGAAAAATTAAACACTGCATGGAAAAAAGCAGGTTCTCCTACAGACAGTGCAGCAGTTTACGATGTAATTAAAGGACTAGGTGTTGCAGACGATGTTATTAAAGGCACTTATGATTCTATGAAGATTGAAGTTCCGGCGGCAACTGATGCACCGGACGCTGACAAAGATGCTAATGCAGCAGCTCAATCAACAGTTGATCCGAATGCAACAACAGCAGGCGATGCAGGTGATCAAGCAACAGATACACCAGCACCTGGATCAGCAGGCGCAGAAGCACCAACAGGGGATACTGCTACATCTAGTACTGATCCAGCAACAGGTAACGCTACATTAAGCAAAAATGAAAGATATGTTTTACAAAAAAATGCAAATGATGAAACTAAAGTAGATATTATTGATAAGCAAACTAGTAAGCCTGTTAAAGGTGGTGTTGCTCTTGCTCCTGAAAAAGCAGAACCTATGAGCGATAACATGAATAAAGAAGCAGGTGCATTTACACCAAAAGGCGAAAGATACACAATGCAACCAAGTGCTGTAGATCCTAAGAAATTTGATGTTGTAGATGCCCAAACTGATAAACCTATCAAAGGTGGAGCAAATGTTGAACCAGGAGCAGCAGAAGAACTAAGTGATAAAATGAATTCTCAAACGTCAACTTCTACAGCAACTGATACTACAGCAACTGATACTACAGCAACAGATACATCGACTACAGATGGTGCCGCAAACGCGAATACAGCGTCAACAAGCGGCGATACTGGCACAGATGCTACAACTACACCACAGGATCAAGTAGACGCAAACAACGACGGATTAGACGATAAAACAGGTAATCCAATGTCTGATACCAGAGGTGGCGGTCAAGGACAGAATACAGCAGCACCAAGTGGTGCAACTGCTACTCCAGTAGATATAAATGCGCTTGCTAATGAACTCAAAAAATTAAATCCACAACAGATTGCGGACGCTAAAAAATTACTTGCTGCCTAGAAGAAAGGCAAATTGGTTTTCTTGGTAGTTTCTAAATTTTCTTTGATTATTTCGCCCACAATTTCTCGCTCTTCTTGGCCAAGGTGCATTCCTTCGCTGTAACTGAGGCCACGCATATACCAGCACATCTTCAAGACTTCCTTCTTGATTGCCCTCGCCTCTTTATCTAATTTTTCTACTTCTAGCAAGATCTCCGGCAAGGATAATCTTAAGACCTTGCTCCGAAAAAATCCGCTTGATCCATAGTGACATTAATGTCAAATATGTGTTCGCATTTATCGCATTTTGAATTTTTAACTTTAAGATCAAGTTGTGCTTTCATGGCATTAAGTCCCTGAGACAGTGCTTCAAAGATCTCCTTGTTGGAATTAAGAATAAAATCTTTTATTTGTGCAACATCTGTTTCTGAACCATTCGGCGTGTCGATCTGTTTTACAACATCTGCAATATTTTCAACAGTTAGTTCAGTTAGTCTAACAAAACTAACACCAAACCTATCAACCTTTTCTTCATCGGACATATCTTTATCATTTACAATATTAAAGATTTTTTCTTGTTCAATTCTAGCTAACGTTTTTTTTGTAAATTCCTTATAGGTGTATGGACGAATGTGGAATGTAAGTTCACCTACGGTCATTACTTTATTATAATTGAATTGTGCCAATTCTTCTAGATAGTTTGTAAGTTTGAAACCATAACGCTGTTCTTCCTTGCAGGCAGGACAGTTAGTATCAATATCCATCTCCTCACCATATGTTGCAATTCTAATAGCAACTAATATAGCGTCAAGGTCGACGGTTGGCATTTGCCAAGGATCCTTAATTGACGGAATACAACTGTTAATCACTGCCACTGTGGATTGACCACTTAGTAGTGCATCAGGTGTTTTGAACATTAGTTCATCTTTTGCTGTCATTGAGTATACAGCATACTTTCCGTCCTCGCTTGTGTCCAAGGCGCCTTGCGGGTAAAATTGGCCACCACTTGGCAGGCTCATATAAATTTTAGGTTGTCTGTAATAAGCAGACAACGGACTGCTTTTAGCACTAGCGGGTTCCACGCTAGGAGCAGTATTTGTTGTTATGTCTACCTTTGGTAGTTCCATGTTTTCGTCCATCTTTATCTCCGATAAATAATATATAATTGTATATTGACAAATGTATTTATATGCGTATATTTCTGGAGAAACTAATTAATGGCTGACGTAACAGGACAATTTGGACAAGAAGACATTGTTCTCAATAATGCTGCGACTGAAGCAACATTAAAACAACTATTATCAGCAATGAATATAGTTGCAGCCAAGTCTGCAAAGGATTTCAAGAGCCAGGAAGAACTAGAAGCAGCACTGGGAGATCTTGCCAAAAAGACCAAAACAGCGGCAGCAAACGGCAAAAAGTTTACTCAATCCACTCTAAGAGCATATAAAGCACAGGAACAAAATACCGACTCGGTAGAAGACAACACAAAAGCATACAATAACGCCGTAAAAGGATTAAGCGATTTTAGAGATAACGCTAGGAAAGCAGCAGCATCTATTGTAAGCCTTATTAATAAAGTAAGTAGCGCAGCAGATTCCGTTAGAGGAATGGATGGTTCTATTGGTAGTGCTGTAGGTGCATTAGGCCAACTTCCATTAGGAGTTGGAGACGTCATCAAAGGCGTATTTGCACCAGTTGCCGGCGCAGTTGATCAAACTCATCAAGCATTTTTAGAAGCAAGTTCAGTAGGTGCTAACTTTGGTGGTAACATGAGAAACATGTTAAAAGCCTCAGCAGGCGCAGGTTTATCACTTTCAGAGTTTACAGGAATACTTAAAGGTAATTCAGAAGCATTAATGTTCTTAGGCGGAAGCACTGATGAAGGTGCCAAACGTCTTGCCAAACTGGGTAAAGACATTAGAAACACTCCACTTGCAGCAGACCTTGCTAGATTAGGATTTAGTACAGCAGACATTAACGAAGGATTCGCAGACTATTCCAAGATGTTGGCAAAGAATGGAAGACTGCAAGGCAAGTCTGATGCAGATCTAATTTCAGGCACACACGCATACTTGAAGAACTTAGATGCTGTCAGTAAGTTAACAGGTAAGAGCAAAGACGCATTACAGGCCGAAGACGACGCTAGACAGGCAGATGCACAGTACAGAATTATGATGTCTAAACTAGATGATGAAGGCCAGAAAAATATGAAGGCGTTGATGGATAGTATTCCTAAACAACACCAAGCAGGTCTTAAAGAAATCTTAGCCACAGGTACTGCAACTACTGATGCTGGTATTCAAGTAATGGCTTACTTGAAACAATCAGGTACTAGTGCTCAAGAGTTGTTCAAAACAATGAACAACACAGGAACTCTAACTACTGATCAAGCAACAAACCTTAACGCACTATACCAAAAAGAAGCAGCAGAATTTGCTAAGAGTCCATTAGCAGAAACACTAGCGAAATTTGATCCAAACGCAGAGGCTTTTGTTGTAGGTGTTTTAGATGTTGCAGCAAGAACAAAAACCCTTGCAGAAGTAATAGCAGAAAATGAGGCAAAATTAAAAACTATTGCAGAAAAGCCGCCACCGGATCTCATCGACCCTGCCACTGTTCAAGAGTTTAAACAGAACATCAATGATAAAGCAATACAGATGACTGAAGCACTTGCATCTGTTAATTTAGAC
>Ga0307488_10001670_pt1 | contig 18580 bp, 19 predicted proteins | sample SB02metaG_FD_202248 | JGI IMG/M metagenome (GOLD analysis project Ga0307488, IMG submission 202248) | Sea-ice brine microbial communities from Beaufort Sea near Barrow, Alaska, United States - SB 0.2 | ecosystem: Environmental > Aquatic > Marine > Coastal | place: USA: Alaska | collected... | reverse complement strand
ATACTGAATCTACATTTTTAGAAGAAGAAAAAATTGACGCTATTTCTGGCGCAACAGATTCTTGGGGTGGTTACTTTTCAAGAGGAGATCACTATAAAAATGTAAAAGAAACGACATTGGTACAGAGCCAGGAATTCTATGGAAAACGTTTTTTAGTGAAAGATGACTTGTATCGAATCGAATGGTCAATGGGAACAGAGACCAAAAAAATAGGAGATTATACTTGCTACAAAGCAAAAGCTTTTGTGCCTGCTGAAGAATTAAATTGGTATGATTTTTCTTGGAGCGATTTAAGAACCAATACTACCGGGGAAGCGGGTAAAAAAGCACCAGAAGAAAACTTAGTTATTGTAGAAGCATGGTACGCACCACAAATTCCTGTCGCTCAAGGACCTGCGGAATATTGGGGATTGCCAGGTTTAATTTTAGAAGTAAGTTTAGAAAATACTACGTTGTTATGCACAGAAATTGTTATTAATAATGAAAATACGGTGATAGAGGCGCCAGAGAAAGGAAAAGAAATTACTAAAAAAGACTATACAATTACCGTGCGTGAGAAAATGGTAGAAATGAGAAGCAATCGAATGGGAAGAAGAGGTTAAGCCTTTTTTTTGAGAATACTAACCTCAATAATTTTACTTTTACGTTTTGTAGTATTTTGTCTAATATCATTAGAATATAAGAAGCTTGAGCTATCTAATTTAACATAGAAAGTAGGTAAAAAAACAGCAAAAGATACCGTTTAAATTTATATACATGACAAAAATAACTTTAGTTTTAGGCGCTTCTTTAAAGGAAGATCGATATTCTAACAGAGCTATTAAGAGCTTGAAAAATAAAAAAAAAGCTGTGGTAGCGGTGGGTTTAAAAAAGGGAACAGTAGCAAATGTTGCTATCGATACAGAACAGTTACCTTACGAAAACATAGATACGGTTACCTTGTATCTAAATCCGAAAAGGCAAGAGGAACATTACAGATATATACTTAGTTTGATGCCGAGAAGAGTCATTTTTAATCCAGGAACAGAGAATACAGCGTTTGAGAAATTGTTGTTAGAAAATAAGATTGAAAGTGAGGTTGCTTGTACGCTAGTTCTGTTAGCTACAAATCAGTATTAAGTGTGTTGTTACTTTTGCGGGTTCATGTGTTCTCGATTCTTTTTTTATAAACTACAAAATAAAAAACATACACTTATAGCAGGCTCTTAGTCTTTAGAGGTTGACTGTATGCGATCACTTCGAGTTGTTTTAGAACTTAGGAGAAAACGCTATCGAGAAGCCCAAGAGCGTATTCAATCTGAGGGCAAACTTAAGATTTATTAATTTTGTTACTTCTGTTAAAATAGGAATCCATAGATAGTTATTTCTCAATACAAAAAACTGTTTTTAATTCGTATAATAACCAATAGCTTATAAGGTCTAATTCTGGTTCTTTTGCTTTTTATGTGATGTATCGAGAAGAGGTTTAGAAGTTAAATTTTCTGCTTTTATAACTTATTCTAAAATAAATACAGCTCCTGGTTTGGCCAATGAAATATTTTTAAAAACAGTTGCTGCTTCTTTTTGAAATAAAGAAGTATCTGGATATCTCCCGGAATAGTGTCCGATGACCAATTGACCTGCATTGGCATCTTTCGCAATTTGTGCAGCTTCAATAGAAGTAGAGTGTTTTGTTTTTTTCGCTAAATCCTGTCTGTCATCTAAAAAGGTAGCTTCATGATACAATAAATCTACATTTTTTATAATTGGAACAATATCTGGTTTGTAACTTGTATCGCTGCAAAAAGCAAAACTTAAAGGTTTTACCGGATCCATTGTTAATTCCGTATTTGGTATTACTTCACCACTAGCTAAGGTAACAGCTCTTCCTGCTTTTATATTTAAAAAATCTGCTTTATCAATCTCGGGATATCCGCTAATATTTCGCATGTTTAGTTTTCTTGGCTTTTCTTTTTCTGTAAATAAATAGCCATTGGTATATACTCTGTGTGTCAGTGGTATTGTGTGAACTGTAACTTTATCATCTTCGTAAATAAGTTCACTTTCTTTGGATGATAATTCATGAAAAACCATCTTAAACTTCGCATGAGATTCAGAAATTTTCAACATTTGGAGTGTGGCATTTTTGATGCCTTTTGGCCCAAAAATATGCATGTCTTTTTCTCTACTCAAAATACCATACGTAGATAATAAACCAACCAAACCATAAAAGTGGTCGCCGTGTAGATGGGATATAAAAATATGATTTATCTTAGAAAAACCTACTTTATATTTTCGCATTTGGCGTTGCGTACCTTCTCCACAATCTACTAAAAAGTGATTGTTATTTATTTCTAAATATTGAGACGTTGGAAAAGCGTTTACGCGTGGTGTTGCTGAATGACACCCTAGAATAGTAAGACGTATCATTGAATAACAAAACGTTTTGAAATTATATTATCTTTATTTTGAATGCTGTAAATATACATACCAGTAGCGATGTTTTTTTTGTAAAAAGTGATGTTGTTTTTACCCGATTTAATGCTATATGTCTTCGTGAAAACTGTTTTTCCTAAAACATTGCGGACTGTCAAAACTATTGAGGAATCTAATGATGATTTAAAAGTAATTTTAGTATTATTTTTAAAAGGGTTGGGAGCAGTAGACAAAGTGTTTATACTCTTCTCTTGCGAAAAACAAAGAGAAGAAATCGATAAAAGTAAAATAAAAAGTATTTTTTTTATCATTGAGTGTGTTTTAAAATCCTAACGATCTTTCGATTGCTTCCATTTCTAAAATATCTTCCGCTTCTTGCAATGTAGGGACTACGTTTAAATATTCGGGAAAATCATCCGACCTAATGTACGAATTAATAATTATAAACGAGGTCTTGTTTTGTTGTTTATGCAATGCTGTGTTTAAAAATAAAGAAAACTCTTTATTATTCATCTGAACTTCATCAGAAATTTGAAGTATTAAATGTGCTGTTTCAAAATCATTTATTTTTTCAAAAAGTGAATTTTGGAATTTTTTCAAAGAGTTTTCCTCGCAAGAAATAAGAGTATATGTGTCTTTTTTTTCTATTTTCATATTATCTTTTTATTTGTTGCGCCAATAAATAAATAACTGCCATTCTTACTGCAACTCCGTTTTCTACTTGATTCAAAATAATAGAATCATTAGAGTCTGCAACATCACTTGTGATTTCTACACCTCTGTTTATAGGTCCTGGATGCATGATTACAATTTTCTTACCAAGGCTGTCTAAAACATCTTGATTTATTCCAAAAAGTTGCGTGTATTCTCTGGTGGAGGGAAAGTATTTAATATCCATTCTTTCGTGTTGTACACGTAAAACATTGGCAACATCACACCATTCTAAAGCCTTTTTTAGATTTGTTTCTACAGTGACACCTAAGCTAGATATGTATTTAGGTATTAATGTTGTAGGGCCACAAACCTTCACTTGTGCGCCTTGTAACTGCAATGCGTAAATGTTAGATAAAGCAACTCTAGAGTGCAAAATATCACCCACAATTACTATTTTTTTACCCTTTACAGTTCCTAGTTTTTCTCTAATAGAATAAGAATCTAATAAGGCTTGTGTAGGGTGCTCATGCGTTCCGTCACCGGCATTTATAATTTTTGCATTCACATGCTTAGAAAGAAAAACTCCAGCACCAACGTTCCCGTGTCGCATGACAACAATATCTACTTTCATAGCCAAAATGTTGTTCACAGTGTCTATTAAAGATTCTCCTTTTTTTACAGAGGATTGGCCTGCAGAAAAGTTAATTACATCTGCAGAAAGTCGTTTTTCTGCAAGTTCAAAACTTAGTTTTGTTCTTGTGCTATTTTCAAAAAATAAATTGGCAATGGTAATATCTCTTAAAGAAGGTACTTTTTTAATAGGCCTATTGATAACCTCTTTAAAATGATCTGCAGTTTTAAAGATAACATCAATATCATTAGGTTTTAAGTACTTAATTCCTAGTAAATGTTCTACGCTTAATTCTGACACATCAAGGGTTTTAAGTTAGATATTTGTTTGTTTTTCTTCATTTTTACTTCAATGCCTTTTCAATGGCATTATTTAAGTTCTATAAAAACAGCATCTTTGTTATGCGTTTCTTTCCAAGTTACCAAGACTCTTTCTTCGTTTATAGCATCTACTTGCCTGCCTCTGTAATTGGGTTGAATTGGTAAGTGTCTGCTAAAGCGTCTATCTATTAGTACTAATAATTCAATACTCTCTGGTCTTCCATAGGATTGAATAGCCGTTAAAGCTGCTCTAATACTTCTTCCAGAGAATAAAACATCATCAATAATTACCACTTTTTTGTCTTCAACAAGAAAATTCATGTCCGTAATTTTTGCTGCTAAAGGTGTATCTTTACGTCTAAAATCATCTCTGTAAAAGGTAATATCTAAAATGCCTAACGCTAAGTTTTTAATATGATAATCTGTTTTTAATAAATCGGCTAATCTATTGGCTAAATAAGCACCCCTAGGCTGCAATCCAATTAATACAGTATTTGTAAAATCATTATGGTTTTCAATAAGCTCGCAAGCTAATCGATGAAGAATAATTTCAATATCTTTTGAGTTAAGTAAGGTTTTTTTGCTCATAAGAGTGCTACCAATTTAGGTAGTTAGTTACTGAAAATCAAAATTAATGTAAATTTATGTACGCACAAAATTATTCGAGGCTAAATAAAATTAGTAGTTTTGTTAATTAAATTGTTCACAACAAAAAGTGCAATTTTAATTGGAGGCCTTTGATTATACTACCTTTATAGTCTTAATTCAAATCTCATAGTTATGTCTCTATCAAAATTTGAATCCATGCTCAAAACGAATAACGTCTATTTTTTTGACTTGGTTGAGTTTGAAGAAATTATAGTCTATTATTTAGATACAGGTAAAATATCTTTAGCAGAAAAAGCAATAAAATTAGGGTTAGAACAGCACCCTCAATCTATTGATTTAAAACTGTTAATGGTTGAACTGTACTTAATAGAAAATAAAATAGTTAAAGCCTCAAAATTATTAAAGAAGATTGCGCTTGTAGCGCCTGAAAATGACGAAGTTTTTATTCAAAAGGCAACTATAAATTCTAAAAAAGGTTTTCATAAAGAAGCAATTGTAAATCTCCAAAAAGCATTGTCTTTTACAGATGATAAAATAGATGTTTGGTCTTTAATGGGAATGGAATATTTGTATTTAGATGATTTTAAAAATGCACGGATAAGCTTTTCAAATTGTATTGAAGCTGATTATGAGGACTATGCTGCACTTTACAATATTATATATTGTTTTGATATGCAAAAGCAACACGAAGAAGCTGTAAAATATTTACGCTTATACATCGATAGGAATCCATATTGTGAAGTTGCGTGGCATCAATTAGGAAGACAATATTTTGTTTTAGAGAATTACAAAGAAGCTTTAATTGCCTTTGATTATGCTGTTTTAGTGGATGAATTTTTTTTAGGTGGCTATTTGGAAAAAGCAAAAACTTTAGAGCAATTAGGCAATTACAAAGAGGCGATAGACAATTATTTAATTACACTAGAATTAGACGACCCTACTGCTTTTGTATATATTAGAATTGGTGAATGTTATGAGAAGCTTAGCAACTTAGATGCAGCTGTTTCTTTTTATAAAAAAGCGGTTCACGAAGATCCCTTGTTAGATAAAGCATGGATTTTGTTAGCTAATATTTATTTTGAGCAAGAAAACTACCAAAAAGCGGCATACTATTTGGCAAAAGCCTTAAAAATTGATGATGATAATGCTTTGTATTGGAAACGATATGCAGAAATAAACTTAAGATTAAGTTTTTTTGAAGAGGCGGTTACGGGGTTTAATAGCTGTTTGAGATTGGGGGATACATCTCCAGAAATTTACTTGGGTTTAGTGGATGTTTTATCTTTTTTAGGAGAATTTAACGATGCTTTAAAATGGATTCTAGAGGCGCAAAAAATACACAAAGATTCTGCTGAGGTAGAATACAGATTAGTAGGCTTATTCTTAATATTGAATAAGGAAAAATATGCACTTTCGCATTTAGTAAAAGCAATGAAAATAGATTACGATGCTCACACCATCCTAAATGAGTTGTATCCAATAGTGTTTGATAATTTAAAAATACAAAAATTACTAATGGACTATAAAAAAGCAATGGAATAATTGCTTTGGTAGCATTGCAATTAAAAGCCTAAATATTGGAATTCAGGTTTTTTTGAAAGCATGAAAAAAAAGTAAGCGCTGTCTTTTGCAAAACTGCGTCTTACCAACTAAGCTAATAAAACCAAGTATTAGCAATTATCGTAGAAGTTAACTTTCGAATCATTTTTTATTCCGAAAAAGAGTAATGCTGTTGCCTTAACGGTGTTTTTAATTTACAGATACTATTACATGAAATTCAATGTTATTAAAGGATGCAATACCTATCGTTTTTATTTCATTTTTCTTGGCAGGATTTTTTGCTATAGCGCATCATAGAAAAACTATTTTATAAACGAAATATGCTACTACTAACTATATTGTAAAATACTATTGATTCACATAAATAGTATTTTACAATAGCTATGAACGCTTTAAGCTTTTGAATCCTAGCAAGGTCATGGTAACGTTTATCTTTTTTAGTAATTTAAGTCTTCAACTTTAAAAGCGTACCGCTATTCATGGTTTTTAAAAACAATACGGTCTTAATTTTTCAAGTCCTGTATCCTTGAGTATTTTTATCTACGTATTGGTAATCCAAGCAAATAAGAACGTAATAATTGCTGATAAAATTTTGAAGATTAAAGAATCTTTAAAAGGGGCTAAAAAGGATTTCATAGTTGGTTTTTTAGGAACCCTTTAGGTTTTTTTAGCACCTAAAGAGTTTCGTTTTTGATTTATTTTTGTTTTAATTAATTCTTAGAAATACTTCCACCAGAGGTAGTTTTTTTATGCACTACAGCTGGATTTCCTTTAAAATATATAGCTCCGCCACTAGTTGCTCTTGCTTCAATTTTTTTGGATGCATAAGTTTGTATATCTGCTCCACTAGTTGCTTTTACAATAACATGTTCACTTTTTAAATTGTAGGCATCAATAGCACTTCCACTTGTGGCACTAGAAGCGTGGTTTATTGCAGTTCCAGAAATAATCAGATCAGCGCCACTTGTTGTATTGGTTTCTAAGTTATCTACTTCAACTTCAATGTTTATATTAGCACCGCTGGTTGCTGTAATAGAAATTTTATTGGTTTTTATAATTGTTTCGCTACGAACAACACTTCCACTCGTGGCTTTTAAAAGTGCAAGATTTTCTATTGTTACATAAACTTTCTTCGCTTTTGCTTTCCAAATATTTTTATCGGAATATATTTTTAAAATGCCATTTTGCACTTCTGTAATAATAATATCATGTAAATTTTTGTCAGCCACTACTGTAATCGAATTTGTGTTTTCTTGGCTAACGAATACATCGATTCCGGTACTTACTATAATTCCAGAAAAAAGGTCTTGAGGTTTACGTTCTTTTACAACAACATTCCTGTCTCCATTTACGCTGTTTAACATATGTAGGCTACAAGAAGTAAAAAGGGCAGCTATGAAAAGAATTCCTAAAAACTGTTTGCTTGCATTTTTCATGACTTTAATTTTAAATGAGAAGGTAAATATCTTTAAATAGAGAACTTACCTCTAATTTTGTTTGCTCAGTTGTTGTTCTTTTGGTGTGAGTTGTGTTCTTCAATTGTTTCATTACAATCTGTGCATTTCAATTCAGCTTTCATCATCATAAAATGATGATTCACCATTTCTTTATCATAAATATCTGTCTCATTTTTAACATTACTTAAAAAGTTTTTTACAGAATTATCAAAATAAATAATAGTATTTTCTGGTATAAAAACAGTGATGTCAATTTCTTCCTCTTTAAAAATGTTTTTCAATTCAGATAAAAAGAAGGCATCCAAGATGAGTTGATTGTTTTGAATGGTATATTTATATTCAATTTTCTTAGCATTTTGGCGAGCTCTAATACTGTTTCGTCCAGAAGATTCTCTTTGTACTATAATATACGAGGAGCCAGAGGCACTTCTTTTTACGTTTAAACGGATATCATTGGAGTATGCTAATTGTTTATTATCAAGCACTACTTGTCGTTTCTTAGAAGTTCTTCTTAAATTATGCTGATAATATATCGTGTCGTCATTTTGTATTTTTAAAATAAGCGTATCGTTTTTTATGACATTTAGGTCATTTTTCTCTACATATTTACCGTAGTTAGCATGTGTTGCTCCGAACTCTATACCTGTAAATAGAATAGCTAATAAACCAATAAACCATATACTTAGCAATGTTATAGAGGTAGTTTTGCTAAATTTTTTGATATTGCTAGATAAAATGCGAAGCCCTAAAACCAACAATACTAAAAAGGGAATTCCCACTAAAATAAAAAGGGAAATAGACAATACCCATCTTGGTAGCGTTGCATCATAGAAAAACTCTGGATAACTTATAAAACCACCATCAATATTTAAAAACTCTAAACTTCCAACAGAAAACCCTCCAATAATTAGAGATAAAATAGCGGCTGCACCTACAAATACAAATATTACTCCTATAAATTTCCCTATTGTTTTAAATAAGAGGAGGATAATTTTACCAATAGCATTTAAAAAATCTTGTAAGCCGTTATTTTTTTTTGTCTTTGCAGAAAAAGTTTGATTTATCTTTTCAGAAAACTCAGAAGCGCCGTCCTTTAATTTTTCTGAAACATTTGTAAACTCTTCACGAATCTTTTTTTCAATATTATCAATATTTACAGGTTCGCCTTCCATTTGCAATTTCTCTGCGGTGGTCTTAGCTTCGGGTAATAAAACCCAAAGGATGATATATACTAAAATTCCAATTCCTACGCCTGCTAGAGTGGTTATTAAGAATAACAAACGAATCCAAATAGTATCAATATTAAAATAATGAGCAATACCAGAGGCAACACCACCTAAAAACTTGTCATCTCCGTCTCTAAATAATTTTTTTCCTGAAGCTTTGTTTCTAGAATATGAATAATTGGCATCTGAATACGCTTCTTCTGCTTCTGCGTAGTCTTCTGGTTGGCCCATAATTACAATAATATCTTCGATATCGATTTCATTGACAACTTGTCTAGCATCTGTGATTTTTTCTGATAAAAGTTCACTAATACGTGCTTCTATATCTGCAATAATTTCGTTTTTTCCTTGTGGATCTTCGCTTAAAGATTTAGAAATCGATGCTAAGTATCGTCTTAATTTTTGATATGCTTCTTCGTCTATGTGAAAGAAAAATCCGCCCAAATTAATATTTATTGTCTTATTCATTTGATGTTGGTTTTGTACTAATTACTTGGTGAACTGCGTTTACTAAATTACCCCATGTTTTGTCTAATTCTTTTATAAACATCCGTCCGTTTTCGGTTAAAACGTAATACTTTCTTGGGGGTCCAGAGGTTGATTCTTCCCATCTATAAGTTAATAATCCTGCATTTTTTAAGCGCGTTAATAACGGATAAATAGTTCCTTCAACCACAATCATTTCTGCACTTTTTAGCGTCGAAATAATTTCAGAAGTATAGGCATCTCCATTTTTTAAAATGGATAAGATGCAGTATTCTAAAACACCTTTTCTCATTTGTGCCTTTGTATTTTCTATCTTCATTAATTCGGTTTTATTTTATAAATTTTATGGTAAAAGGGTATTTGTAATTCTCGCCTTCTTTTGCTTTTAGCGATGCTATAATAACCAACGCGATTCCTGCTAAATAAATAATTCCAGTGACAGTTCCAAGACCAATAAATCCTAAAATAATATTTGTGGTGAAATCAAAATCGATGGAAAAATCGTTAAAGCTGTTAAAGTTTCTAAAAAAAGTACCTATGGCAAAAGGAATAAATGTGAGGGTTAAAATAAGAGCATATAAGGTGTAGCTCAAATTAAAATTTACAGCTTCTTTGCCATGTGCATCTAAAAACGGACTTCTTTTTTTTAACGTTTGCCATGCAATAAGTGGTGTAATTATATGTCCAAAAGGAACGATAAAACCTGCAAAGGCAGAAATATGTATTAAAAAAGCATTGGTATTTTGGTTGTTTTGTTTCATGATTTATAAAGTGTATAATACTTTCCTATGCAAATATATATCTTTAAAAAGGTATTATGCAATACATAGTACTGTAATTAACGTTTATTTAACACTTTAAAGTCTTTTTCTTATTCAATAATAAAGCTTAAATTGCGCACAAAACCTAGACATATGAAGATTACACCAAGGAAAGTGAATGTGTTTATGTTATTCAAATTACCATTGGCATATATAGGCGGCGTTCGTGTAAAAACAGTATCTGAAGAACAATCAACTGTTAAAATTACCCATAAATGGAGGAATCAAAATCCGTTTAAAAGTATGTTTTGGGCGGCGCAAGGTATGGCAGCAGAAATGAGCACAGGTGTTTTAGTGATGAAGGCAATAGAAAAATCTAAAGAAAAAGTTTCTATGCTAGTGACCTATCAAGAGGCTAACTTTTTTAAAAAAGCAACAGGTACCATTTTATTTACATGTGCTGGTGGAGAAGAAATTAGTGAAGCGATAAAGAGATCTAAGGAAACCAAAGAAGGGCAAGTGGTTGTTTTAACTTCCGAAGGAAAAAACAAAGAGGATGCAGTAGTTTCTAAGTTTAGCTTTGAGTGGAGTTTAAAAGTAAAGTAAAAAAAATCCACTGTAGTAACAGTGGATTTGTATGTAGTTGTAAAATAAACACTTCTTATTTGTTTTCTTTGTTTTTAATCTTGGAAACATACGTATCTAAACGTTTGCCATACTTAGATTTTCGCACCTTAACAGATAACGCTTTATTAATGGTGTCTAATAATTTAATATTTGCATCATATAGTTCTGTTAAAGCAATATAAGGAGCCGCTTCAGAATCTGAATTTGTCAATGCAAAATTGGCAGTAAACAAGTACTTTCTGCGTATCATTCTTTTGAAATCTGTTTTTACTTTGTCAATAGAATCTGAATTTTTAGATTTTGCTGCATCAAATTCTTTTTTTATAAACTGTAAACGTTGATTTTTAAATTGATCATTAATTTTTAGGAATTTGTTAAAAACTAATTGATTTTCAGAGCCTATAATTTCTGGATCAAAACCAAAAGTATCCATGTTATCATTAATGGTTATTGTTCCTTTATTTCCAAAAAATAAGATTCTTTTGTCCGCAGTATTTCCTTTAAAAGTTAAGTAATATATTTCAGGAGAGATTACATTATCTGTTACTCTAAAGTTTCCGTCACCAAAAACAGCAACAGAGTCTACCGAAACTACTGCGGTATCATTTATTTTCTGCAGATATAATGTTCCTTTTTTTAATCCTTTAATGTTGCCCTCAACAACCATATCTCCATCTTTTTCAGAGGAACATGCAAAGAGTATAATTGACACGGCTAAAACTGCTATAATTTTCTTCATTTATTTTAATAATTTAGTTTACAAATATGCTCTATTTTTTTTACACGGTGGATGCTAATCTCATTAAAATTGTACATAAAATGGCACCAACTGTACCTATTGCATAGCCGAAAACGGCTAATAAAACTCCTACAGAAGCCAAAGAGGGATGAAATGCCTGCGCAACAATTGGTGCAGATGCAGCACCACCAACGTTTGCTTGACTACCCACGGCTAAAAAGAAATAAGGAGCCCTAATGATTTTTGCAACAATGATTAATAAAGCTGCATGAAGTGTCATCCAAACAAAGCCAATTGCTATTAATCCAGGGTTTTCAAAAGCCTGATTCAAGTCCATTTTCATTCCAATAGTTGCTACCAAAATGTAAATAAAAATACTCCCTAATTTACTGGCACCTGCACCTTCGTATTTTTTTGCTTTTGTGTAAGATAAAAGAATGGCTACAAGCGTAGAAATACTAATTAACCAGAAAAAACCAGAACCTAGAAATGAAAATACATTACGCCAGGTTTGTGAGCCAATAGACGCTACAAATTTAGAGAAAAACGCACTTAAATATTTTGCTGTAAAATGACCAAAACCAACAGTTCCAAAAGCAATTCCTAGCATTATCATGTAATCTGTTAACGTAGGATTTTTCTTTATTTTCTGTGTAAAATTAATTACTTTTTCTTTTAACTCTTCAATAGCAGAAGTATCTGCTTTTAGCCACTTATTTATTTTATCTTTTTTACCAATTCCTATGAGCAAAATAGCCATCCAAACATTGGCAATAACAATATCTACAATAACCATTCCTCCATATTTTGCAGGATTGTATTTGTAAATTTCTAACATGGCAGTTTGGTTTGCACCACCACCAATCCAACTTCCTGCGATGGTTGATAGTCCTCTCCAAACAGCATCGAAATCTGCCCCACCAACAGTTTCTGGTGAGAAAATAGAGATTAATAAAATAGCCAACGGACCTCCAATAATTACGCCTACAGTGCCTGTAAAAAACATAATTAGGGCCTTGGAACCTAAATTAAAAATAGCCTTTAAATCGATGCTTAAAGTCATTAAAACCAATGCAGCTGGTAATAAAAAACGACTCGCTACATAATATAGTTGAGAGGAATTACTTATTATTTCTCCTGAAGCACTTGTTGTTTTCCATTCTGGAGAAATAACGCCTACAGTTGTAAAAATTGCAGGAATAAAATAAGCCATAAACAAACCGGGTACTATTTTATAAAATTTAGGCCAAAAACCTGTTTTTAAATTTTCTGTGTAGAATACAAACCCGAGAGAGAGCATTAAAATTCCAAAAATAATGGCATCATTTGTAAATATTGGCTTCATAGTTAAATTATTTTTTCAGAAAAGAGGTGTTTAAAATAACTCCTAATTGTATTCTTTTTAAAACTAAGTTTTGCGTTATAATTTGTAAATATCCCATTTTTAATTTGATATTGTTGTTCCATTTGTAAAGAAAACCAATACCTGTCCAATTTTGAGAAAATGTTTTAGCGCTATTCAAGTTTAGAAATAGCTCATTAAAAACATAGGCGTCTCAACTTGTTGAAATTGGATAGCTCAGGTTAAAAGCATAACGCAACCAATGCTGGAACTCGTCTGTGTCTAAATTTTTATGAATAAAACGCTGTTCAAATCTAAAACGGTGTTTTGCTGTAAATCTTTTCCAATTCGATTTTAAATTCAAGTCTTCATAAAAACGAGATTCGTATAAATGCATGGAAGAACTATTATATGCTGTATCTGCCGTAGCATAACTCACGCCTAATGTTATATTGGTTTTTGGTGTAAAAGTATAATTAATTCCCAGCCTGTAAATTTCTTGCTGGAATGCACTCGTCAGTTCAAAATAACGAAAATGGGCCATTGTTTTAAGGGAATATTTTTCTGATAGTTTGTGAGAACCGTTATACATATACCATGTTCCTAATTTATTTTCAGGTTTTTTTTGTCCTTGCGTTTTAATACATATAAAACTCAAGGACAAAATTAAAAAGATTTTCTTCATATTTAATAGAAGTCTGTAGTGTAAGTTTTGGTTTCTTTGAATGGAGAAATTATAATATTTTCTGTAGCTGCTTTATACCCAATCCAATCTTTATTAAAGAACACATTGGTTTCAGAGACGACTTTTTTAAATTCAGCTTTAAATTGATTCATTAAAACGGTTTCTGTAGCAGTTTGTTCACCAAATCGAGAACTGATATAATAGCTAGCACTTCTAAAACGTTGCTTAACGGTAATTTCAGGATTTCTTGTAATACCTTGTCTTTTATCTATAGCACCTAAATATTTAGCGATTAAAGAATCAATTTTCTTAATAATTACTGTGGATGCTTTAATTTCAATTTTAAACTTTTTTAAAGTATCGCTTTTAGAAGCGTCATCTTTAGATAATTGAGACTTGATAGCTGTTGCAGTATTTTTACTTTCTACCAATTGTTTTACTACGTTTGCAATCTTTTTTTGGTAGGATTCAAGTGCTTTACTTGCCCCATATTTTTGATTTATTGCAATATCAGACATCTCTAATCTAGGATCGTATTCAACGTGAATCGTTTGCTCAGAAACTTCTTTGCCAAAAGTCATTTTTAAATAATAAGTTCCTGGTTTTACAGGAACGCCTGCAGGTTCTTTGGTTGTTTTATTAATTTTCCTAGAGGCTCTTGCAACTCCTTTCTCTCTTAAATACCAGGTAATTTTATGAATACCATTTTCTTTAGGAGTTTTAAATTTTAAGGTTCTTATTTGTCTTTTGCCATCAAATATTTCTAATTTAATAGAATCGTATTTCACTTTATTTTTACCTTCTTTTACATCAATATCGTCCTGCTCTTTAGCTGTTTCTTCTTTTTTATCTTCTTTAGGTGTCTCAATATAATAAGAGATAATTGCGCTAGATTTTCTATTTTCTCCCTGGTAGAGTGCATCTGCTCCAAACCGACTTCCTGTGGGTTGCTGAATTTTAGCTTGATAGGCAGTTGGCGGAATAAATAAAACTAATTTTTTAGAAATGATTTTCTGGTCGTTCGCAATCGCCCTTAAGGGCCTAATGTCATCTAAAATCCAAGCAGCACGTCCAAAAGTTCCAATAACTAAATCATGTTCTCTTGGGTGAATTACCATATCTTTCACAGGAACAGTAGGAAAACCTGCGGTCCATTTTGTCCATTTATCTCCTGCATTTATAGAAATATACAAGCCGTCATCAGTTCCTAAAAACAGTAAATTTTTATTTTCTGGATCTTCAACGATAGACAGGGTATAACTTTGTACATCGTTTTCATCAACAATGCGTTCCCAAGAGGTACCGTAATTTTTTGTTCTGTATGCATACGGTGTATAATTAAAACGTCTGTAATCATTTGCAACTAAAAGAGCTTCCCCTTTGTTTTTGTTAGATGCTTTTATCTGAGTGATCCAACTATTTTCTGGCAAACCTTTTAAGTTTTTAGCAACATTAGTCCACGTAGTTCCACCGTTTTTGGTAATATGTACTTGACCGTCGTCTGTTGCAGCCCACAAAACATCTTTTTCTAAAGGAGTTGGTTCTATCACTAAAATTGTACAATGATTTTCTGCACCTGTAGCATCCATTGTCAAGCCACCACTTTCTGCTTGTTTTAATTTTTCTGGATCGTTGGTTGATAAATCAGGAGAAATCACTTCCCAAGTCAATCCTTTATCAGTTGATTTATGTACAAATTGACTTCCGAAATACAATGTGCTATTGTCAAAAGGATCCATTTGAATGGCAGCGTTCCAATTGAAACGCAGCTTTACACTTGCGTCTTTATGCGTTGGTTTTACAGAATAATTATTTCCTGTGATATGATCATATCTTACCACAGAACCTTGTTGGCTCATAGACCAACCGTATCTAGAATCGTCTTTGTCTGGAATCACATCAAAACCGTCACCAAAACTAAGTTCTTGCCAATATGAATTTCTAATTCCTTGAGATTTCCAAACATACGCAGGACCTCTCCAAGAACCATTGTCTTGCATTCCGCCATATACGTTATATGGAAATTCAGTATCTACATTGATATGATAAAATTGTGCTACTGGAATATTTCCAATAAAACGCCAAGATGTACCACCATCTTTGGTGATGTTTAAGCCACCATCATTTCCGTCAATCATGAATTTACCATTATTTGGGTGAATCCACCAAGCGTGATGGTCTGGATGCACACCGTTGTCTACGCCATAAGCAGGCATAAGCTGGTTAAAGCTTTTTCCACCATCTTGAGAAACATTGATATAGGTAAAAACAGTATACAACCTATTTTCATTCTGAGGATCTACATAAATTTCTGAGTAATAAAAAGGACGATTTCCAATACCTGGTTTGTCATTTATTTTCTTCCATTTAAAACCACCATCTTCACTTTTATACAAGGCATTTTTTTTTGCCTCTACCAAAGCATAAATGATATCAGGATTACTTGGCGCTATTGCAACACCAATTCTACCTAATTCGCCTTTAGGGAAGCCTTCTTTTTCTGTAATTTGTTTCCAATGATCTCCACCATCATGTGTTATGTAAACGCCACTTCCTGCTCCACCAGATTTAAAAAACCAAGGATCTCTTTTGTGTTCCCACATAGAAGCAATTATCTTATTCGGATTTTTAGGATCCATAATTAAGTCTGCTGCGCCAGATCTTATGTTTGTAAATAAGATTTGTTTCCAATTTTTTCCACCGTCAATTGTTTTATAAACTCCGCGCTCTTTGTGTTCTCCCCAAGGTGAACCAATAGCACCAACATACACAACATCAGGATTTGTTGGATCGATTAGCACTCTATGAATATGACGTGTTTTTTCTAGACCCATGGATTTCCATGTTTTTCCAGCATCTAAAGATTTGTAAATACCAAAACCACCATTTAAACTATTTCTTGGATTTCCTTCTCCAGTTCCTGCCCAAATTACACTTGGGTTGGATTGCTGAATGGCAACTGCTCCAATAGAAGCTGTCAACTCTTTTTCGAAAATTGGGGCCCATTTAACGCCGCCAGAAGTCGATTTCCAAATGCCACCAGAAGCGGTTCCAACATACATTATTTCAGGATTTGCTATTACAACATCAATAGCCGTTACACGTCCAGACATACCGCCTGGACCAATATTTCTTGGGTTCATGTTTTTCACTAAATCCATAGAAAACTCTTGTGAAAAGAGCAGAGAGGTAGTGCATAAAAAAAGCAATACACATAATTTTTTCGTTAGCATAGTTTTGTTTTAATAAAAGGGAACAAGATACCTAAAAAGATGATTCTCTGGCGTTTTAAAGGATAGAAATAAAAAGATTTAATTTTTTAGTACAATTTAATTTATTGTAGCTTAGCGTCTAATTTCAAATAATTTTTATGAAAAAAATAGTTTATTTATTATTATTCGTGAGTACATTCTCCTATTCTCAAACTGCTTTTATGGAGTACCAATTTTCCGCTAAAAGAGGAACCGAGAGTGCAATCTTAGCATTGACAGATGATTTTTGGGGAGACGCGGAATTTAAATCAGGAGGTGTCAATATTCAGGCTTTTAACATTGGGAATGATAAATCTACACATCGAATTGTTGTTTATGGTGATCCAGCCAATATGGGAAGAAAGGATTCGTTATCAACGGAAGATAAATGGGGTCTTTTTAAACAGGAATTAAACAATCATGTTGAAGACTGGACGCACAGTTCATCTGGAAATGTGATTAGTTGGGTAGGCGATTACGAGGATTATGATTATGTTCAGATTTTTGAATTTAAGGCAAGTGATCCAATAGCTTTTAAAGCAGCTCATGATGAAATTGTTAGCAAAATGGACGCTTACATAAAAGGAGAAGTTGGTTTTGGAAGCTATGAGATAGGTGGGTTCCAGGGAGCTACTCATTGGGTTGCAGTTACTGCAAAAGATTGGAGTGATCTGATTTTAACCCGAAGAGAAATGAAGAAAATTACAAAACCATGGGAAAAATATTACAAAAACCGTGGCAACGTAGAACAAGTTAGAAGTTACACGCTTGAAACTGTTAAAAGGTATTAATTTAAGTATCCTTAATTACAAAAAAAAAGCACCTTTTAAAGGTGCTTTTTTTTGTTTAAAAGTAGGGTTTATGAACCTTTATGTTGTGTTTATTAGTAAGTATCGTTAAAGTCACTAGTCAAGAGTTTAGAGTTTTTTACAGTTTAATATCATTTTTGAACTCCTTAATTCTCTTTCTTTGGTGCGTCTCTTTTTGCATCTTTTAAGGCCTGCATTAGCATCCATTCTATTTGTCCGTTTGTAGAACGGAATTCGTCAGAAGCCCATTTTTCAATGGCTTTTAGCATCTCTTCATTAACTCTTAAGGCGAATGCCTTTTTTTTTGCCATTTTTATTTTTTTACAAATGCAACTACAGTTTAATTGGTCGTTTTTAGGTTGTAATTTTTTAAAACCTGCATCGCTTCCTCTTTTTTCTGCGTACCAATTAATAACTGTTTGCCATTTTTAAATTCAACTTGGATGCCAATATCACCAGAAATATTTACACATTTCCCTTTTTCTTTATTCCAAAAATAACCTCCTTTTATACCCCATCCGCCATATTCTCCAATGGGATCATAGTTTCTAACCTGTACTTTTTTAATGTCTTTCCATTGAATAATTTTCATTTTTAAATGAAAAGGAGAAAACTGATAGTGAATTCCTATTTCATCAATTCTAGTTTTTAGTTTGAAGAAGAAAATAAAGGCAATCGAAATAGAGATCCCTAGTAATGTTAGCACAAATTCATTGGTTGTCATCTGAGAGTTTTCTTCTAAATATTTTGTTACCACCGTAATGACTGGCACTACAATACTAATGGCTAAAAGTACTTTTAACCAAGTTTGTGTAAAGCGCTGTTCTTCTTTGAAAATTTTCATTGTTATCTGTTTTTATCTCTTTCTAAAATTATAGAATTCATGCCCTGAAGTATTTCTTTATAAACCCAACCTTCTCGCGCATATTGATTTAATACATCTTCAAAAGTTTGATTTCGATTCCCGAAGCCTAATTTTAGTTGAACAATTTTATATTCTTTCATTTC
>Ga0307488_10001669_pt1 | contig 18582 bp, 15 predicted proteins | sample SB02metaG_FD_202248 | JGI IMG/M metagenome (GOLD analysis project Ga0307488, IMG submission 202248) | Sea-ice brine microbial communities from Beaufort Sea near Barrow, Alaska, United States - SB 0.2 | ecosystem: Environmental > Aquatic > Marine > Coastal | place: USA: Alaska | collected... | reverse complement strand
TGGCGATGGTAACACTGCCGCCTATACACTAAGTACAGATCCTGGCTCACCATATGCGGTAACAGTTTATGTCGCAGGTGTATGGCAGAAGCCAATAACAAACTATAATGTTTTTGGTACAACACTGGCATTTACTAGTAATGTACCAAATAGTGAAGAAGTTTATGTGCGTTTTGGCTCATTAAGTCTAGCAGTAGGTACAGTTACAGATGTCAGTGTAACAAATGCAAAATTAAATTTAACATATACTAGTAACCAGTATACAGGTGATAATACTACAACAGCATATACAATTGCTAGTGGTCATACAATAAATAGTGTACTAGTAATACTGGATGGTTTAATACTTCCGCCAGTTGATTACAGTATTAGTGGAACAACACTAACTTTTACTAGTGCGCCACTAACAAGTCAAAGTATAGATATAAGGTACATGCCAGTATGAGTAGAGTAAGAGATTTAGCAAACTTCAATTCCCGTGTTATGGACATGGATGGCAATGCAACTGATACTATTACAGCAGATATTATCACAGCAGATACTATTACAGCAGATACTGTTACATTTACCAGCTCAGGCACGCCTACAATTACTAGTCCTACTAGTATAATTCTTAATGCTGATAGTGGTAATGGAATAATTAATTTTAGCGGAAGTAAAGTTATGAACCTAGGCGACCCTGTACATTCTCAAGATGCTGCGCCAAAGTCATATGTTGATACAGAAGTCTCTGGCGTTGAATCATATGTTAACAGTATAATCTATACAGATTTGGATGTTGATGCTCATTTAAACACTGCCTCAGCAACATTAAATCAAGTTTTATCATGGAATGGAACCAGTTTGACTTGGACATCACAATCTAGTGGCGCCCTTGGCTTAGGAAACTTTACACTTGCAGCTAGTGTAATCGATACAGATGATTCAAGTGGAATTACTATTACTCCAGCAGTTACTATTAGTAGTGATTTAAATGTTGAAAACGATTTGCGTGTAACTAATAAAGTTAAACTTTTGGAGTCTGGTGCTATATTGACTACTGACCCCGCGTTCTATCAATTTGGCCTGTTTGATGGACAACAGGTAGAGCCAATATTTCCAGAAAGAATTTATTATGAAGAAGTGGTTCATACAGCCGGCTTATCCCCTTACCCCAATGTGTTTTTCATGGGCAGTCCCGTGACGCCTGCTATAATATGGTCAAAACCTAGATCAGAGGTAGCTAGCGTTGCGGTGACAATCCACTTATCCACATATGCAGCAGAATTTACCTCGACCCGTAATCTCTTTGGCAGCGCCTTAATTAATTCTCAGATAATCCAAGGACACATTATACACGATGACACTACTCCAATTTTTACAATTACTAGCAATGTTTGTACCACACCTGGCACTGACCTTGCAACAGTTACAGTAACTATGGATGCAGGAGAAGATTTGAAGTTAATAGTTACACACCCAAACACATATGATATGGTTCGAGTTGCTGTTCACAGTAAATTTGCACTACGTTATGAACTGACCCCATTTAATTAAGATAAGATAAAATAAAATGACAGAAAAATATTACACATTAGGTACTCATACTTCTGAACAATGGGTTGAATTGCACGCAGAATTGATTGCAGATGGAAACACATACACCAGTGTTCCAGCTAGAGAAATTACAGTAGAAGATGATAGATTACATAGTCCTACAACCGGAAGTTACTTGCTTACACTAGAAGAAGCAACTGAATTACAAAGCGATGAACGTGTAAAATTTATTAACGAAAGCCCTGAAAAGTATCCTGAAAAATTTATGCCACCTTCAGAGGTTTTGACATGCGCCACCAGTGGCACACCAACAGATAGATATACAGCTTTGTACAACAACTGGAGTCAGTGGGTCAACTCGAACCTCGGCATTTATTCTTTTTTCACCGATGTTGAACCCACATTAAATAGACAAGGTACTTTTTTTAGATTCTTATCATTTGTAAAGCCTAACCACTATACCGTTGGTAAGACGAATCCTTTTAACACTCCTAAGCTACAGCAAGCTGGCGCTGGCGAGAACGTTGATTTAATTGTACCTGATAATGGATGTTGGCTTGGTCATGTAGAGTTTATCAGCAGGGGTGTTACAAATGCAGTGAACCCAGATGACTATATTGGTAGTAATGTACTTCCTGGCAATGGATATTGTGATGTTCTCGATCTTGTGCTAGATGCTCCTTATTACATAGATCCAAATTGGTTCAATGCTGATCCTACTAATAGATTAATGACACGTTGGGACGGAACTACTGTTCCTGTAGAAAGTGTTGCTCGTAGTTGGTGGCAGGATAGTACTCAGCGTAGTGCATACTTTGCCGCATTTGGTAATATACCTGTAAGTAGTAACTATACTAGAGATACAGCCAATGGGTCCAACAGCACGCTTCCTAGTAGTGGTACACACGGCACCCAGTGCGCTGCTTTAGCATTTGGTCGAACTCAAGGTTGGGCATACAACGCTAACAAGTGGGTTATGAATCTATATGGAGATAATAATGTGGGAAGTTTAGATATAGGTATTGATGTACAAAAAATATTTCATATGCATAAACCTGTTAATCCTATCTATAATAGCAAAGATCCAACAGTAAGTTCCAACAGCTGGGGTATTAGAAAATATAAACAAGGGAATTATTATTATTGGAGAACGGATTCACCTGTTAGTTATGATTGGCGGACCGAACCTGCGTTTATAGATGTTTTAGGCAGTCAAGGTGATGGTGGCCGTTTTAAGAGTGAGTTGAAAGATAGCTCTTTAACACAAGCTGGAAATGAGCTCACTCAAGCTGGTGTTATATGTATTGTTGCCGCAGGAAATAGTGGACAGCAATTGGTTAATCCAGATCATCCCAATTATGATAACAGTATTAGTTTGAACACCACTACACCACTATATTTAAATAATTTTTGGGAGTTGGATGGTTATCGTTCAATCGGCACAACTAACAGGCGTGGCTTTCCTGGGCATATGGGTAAAACAGAAAGTCAAACTTTTCAAGGTAATACAACAGTTAAATTTCCTGTAATTCAAGTGGGTGCGCTGGAAAGTAATACTGGAAGTAACAATGAAAGAATAGCAGATTATAGCGACAGAGGTCCTGCAATTGATTTATTTTCATCTGGGGCAGGAGCAATGGCTGCAACTGTTGACACTTATACAGCTTCAAATATTCCTACTATACAACGGGTTGATGGTGTATATTCTGCGCTTTCGGCAGGTGCAACAGATTTATCTCAGATAGGTGGATGTAGGGATACAGAATTTACGGGTACCAGCGCCGCTTGTCCTGTTGCGGCAGGGTTTCTTGCATCTGTTATGCAGTATAACAGAGATTGGACATACGAAAATTTACGCACCTGGATCGAAACAAATGTGACATCTCAGTCAAATCCAACTATGTACCATGGCGTTGAACCGACCACTCCAACAGATATGAACTGGTTGTACGAATATTACTCCTCTGGCAGTCTTAGATCCTACTCAAACGCTAGTTTACAAGGCGCACCTAGCAGAGTTCTTTACAATGCGATTATACCTGTATCTACGGCTTATGGTGTTCAAGTTGGCGATCCGCCAGCTGCACCTGGACCTTATGGTATATCAGGCCCTCTTACAATAAATGGTCTAACATTTTCTCTAACAACTTAGATGTTGATCTTTTATAAAAATAATATATAATAGTACAATATCTAAATAAGCAATAAATAAGTATAATAACAACAGGATGTATTTAATTCATGGCAATTGATAAGTTAAAAACCACTAGTCTTGAAGACAATAGTGTTACAAGTTTAAAAATAGCACCAGGTGCAGTTACTAACGATGATATCCCAGACAGTGAAATTATTGCTGATAAATTACACACAACACTTGACTTTAGTACAAAAACCTTTACCATGCACAATAACCATGTTACACAAGCAATGGTTACACAACATGAATCTGCACTAAGTGTTACAGCCAGCCAAGTGTCAGGTCTTGCAACATACCTTACAAATAATGATTACAATACTGCAACTAACATTGTTGCTGGTATTACAGACTCAGCACCTACTACTCTAGACACGCTTAACGAACTAGCTGCTGCACTAGCAGATGATCCTAACTTTGCAACAACAGTTACAAACAGTATTGCTACTAAGTTGCCTCTTGCTGGCGGTACAATGACAGGTGATATTTCGTTGGGAGATAACGTTAATTTATACTTAGGTGATTCCAGTGACGCTTCATTAGTTTTTGACGGAACGGACACTAAACTCACTTCTCAGGGCGAGTTAATACTTAATGGTCAAACTGGTATTACGATTGATTGTAATAGGGCAACCAATCAATCCCCTCTACACATAAGTAATATGGGAGCTGGTAGCGCAGGTATTGTTCTAACGAGCGAAACCCGAATTGGTTCTATTACAATTGGCAGTCGAATGGACCATGCTAGGACAACGGCCATTGCTGGTACGAACAAAAGTCTTGCATTTATAGTAAATGGTAGTTACGGAGATGGATCTTATGCGGCATTTGATTTTACCATAGATGCTAACGGATCAAGCCGACATCCAGCAGTTATGGGTGTACGTTCTCCAAATAACAACGCACTACTATTCCAAGGAGAACAATCTGATAGTACAGTGGTTTTCTCTGTAGATTATGATGGTAATGTTGCCACGTCTGGCACAGTAGATGGTGTTGATATAGCTGCAAGAGATGCTGTATTAACAAGCACAACAACTACTGCTAACGCCGCTTTACCTAAAACTGGTGGTACTATAACAGGTGATGTCACAGCTACTACTGTTAATGCTACTACTCTGGACTTAGGTAATTGGACAATAACTGGAGAATCAGGATCTTTACTTTTTGCAATTCAAGGTGTAACTAAAATGAAACTAGATCCGGCTGGTAACTTAGATGTTGTTGGTAATATTAATTCTAGTGCTTACATATACTCGGCAGCTGCATTAATTGTTAATGGAAAAACCCCACCATTAGCATTTGATTTTGTAAATAGTTATTACAGAAATAGCGGAGTTGATAGTACATTTGCGAATAGTATAAATCATTCTCGAGCATCAATAGCTACAATGATAAACAGCGCTGGTAATCTTGTAACAGTAGGTACCAACGCCCCAAGAATAGGACATCACATCTACGATGGTACAGCTTGGGTTAACGAAGGCATCCTCCACGAGAGTGAAGCTCGGACTAACTTGGCTACATACTCAAATGACTTTACTGCATCTGGATATAGTAACTGGCTTGTATCAAACATGACTGTTACCCCAAACTCTGCAATTTCCCCTGATGGTACAACAAATGCTACAGAGCTAGACATGGCTGCTAATGGCTACACTAGAAAGTTAACCGGGCATCTTCCTACTGTTGGTGAGACTTATACTGCTTCTATCTGGGCAAAGGCAGGCACTGCTAGTACTGTTCAACTTGCTACATTATTTAGTAGTGGTGGGCTAGGAATGATCACTGAAAACATCACACTTACCGATAAGTGGCAGAGATTTGATATTACAAACACTGTGCCATCAGGAACACCTGACCAAGTTAGATTCAGAATTGTAGCATTACAAGCGGGTACTATCTTTGTTTATGGCGCACAAATAGAACTAGGTTCAAACCCATCAAGCTACATCCCAACATCAGCATCAACTGTAACAAGGGCGGCAGATATACTAACAGTCTCTGCGGCTAAGATGCCTAGTGTTGCTACAGCCCCATTTGCTGAAGCATCAGGTACCGAGATTCTAACAAATTCAGGATTTGATACTGACACAGACTGGGGCCTGGGCACTGGTTTCTCAATTGCTAATGGAGTTCTTACGAAAGAACCTGGTTCCGTCAGCAGCCAAGCTTTTCAGGTTGGCTCGTTTACTCCTGGTAAAATGTACAAAGTAGAGGTTGATGTAACTGTCGGATCTCCAGGCGGCGCTATCGTCGCCCAGATGTATGGCGGTGGAGGTGGTGATACAGATCCTAATAATTCTTCAGCCACTGGCGTAGGCTATATCGGCACGCCAACTGCAGGTACATACACTTGGTATATTGTACCAACAATAAACAGATCTAAACTGGGCATTGCAACAGCAGGTGGTTGGTACGCTACAATTACTAGTGTTTCAGTAAAAGAAGTTATTCCCCCTGCCTTGTCTATTCAGATGGAAGGCAAGATGACTTATGCTGATAATGGGCTTACTCCAGGCGGCATTGGCGATGCGGGGGAGGTATCTTTTCTTCTTTGGAAATCTAGCAATACAGACTACATCAGCACTGGTATTGACACTGGTGGTAGTAGGTCAGGCCAATACGATGCCACGCAAAGAAGCGCGACCAGTGGAGGTCAGCAGTTATCACAAGGCTCGACTACCGACTACTCTCCTAACACCAACGTACCCTTCAACCTCGCATCACGCCACGGCGCTACGTTCGTCAACGGTGCAACCGAGGGTACACTCACAACATCTGTCTACCCAACTCGTCAAGGCCTCCCTGACTTGTCATCTAGTAATTTACAATTAGGTTACGTCTTCATGGGTACAATCGGTAAGTTTAGAATGTGGGATGAAGACATAGGCGACACTGGTATAGCAAGTGCTTCATTATGATTATATTTAAAGGAAAAACGGAATGGCATTAAAAAGTAATGGAGTAACGCAGGTACCTAATGGTTTAGGTGCCGCTGGCCAAGTGTTAAAAGTAAATTCTGCTGGTACTGCTGGAGAGTGGGGAAGTATTGCAACAACAGATAATACTAAACTACCACTAGCTGGTGGTACTATGACTGGTGATATTTCGTTGGGAGATAATGTTAGCTTAAATTTAGGCGACAGCGATGATGCTTCATTAGTTTTTGACGGAACTGATACTAAACTCACTTCTCAGGGCGAGTTAATACTTAATGGCCAAACTGGTGTTACAATTGATTGTAATAATGTAACCAATCAACCTACGCTATTTCTAAGTGATATGGGAGCTGGAAACACCGGTATTTTATTAAAAAGAGCAACTGGTGGGAGTATCATGTATGGTCAGAGCATGGATCATTCTAGGCCATTGGCCATTAAAGGAACAAACAAAAGTCTTGGCTTTGTAGTTGCAGGTAGTCAAGGAAACGGATATTATGCGGCTTTTGATTTTAGTATAGATGCTAACGCATCAAGCCGACATCCAGCAGTTATGGGTGTACGTTCTCCAAATAACAACGCACTACTATTCCAAGGAGAACAGTCCGATAGTACGGTGGTTTTCTCTGTAGATTATGATGGTAATGTTGCCACGTCTGGTACAGTAGATGGTGTAGACATAGCCGCAAGAGATAGCGTACTTACAAGCACAACCACAACAGCAAATGCGGCACTACCAAAAGCTGGTGGTACTATGACTGGTGACATTAACTTTGGTAACCACGACAAAGCCATCTTTGGTATTAATTCTAACTTACAGATTTGGAGCGATGATACGCATTCTTATATACAAGAATCATATCCAGGTGGGAATCTTTATATAAGAGCAGAAAGTTTTAATGTAGGTAGACAAGCAAATTCAGAATTGTATATAACCGCATTTCCAAATGGAGCAGTAAATCTTTACCACGACAACGCAATAAAACTAGCCACAACATCAACAGGTATAGATGTAACAGGTGATATTGGAGTAAGTGGAACAGTAGATGGTGTAGACATTGCGGCACGAGACGCTATACTAACTAGTACAACAACAACAGCAGGCGCGGCACTACCAAAAGCTGGTGGTGCTATGACTGGTGATTTGCTGATTCAAAAAGCTGAACCTATTATTAATTTACGAAGAAGTGATAACGATGAGTCGCCAGGGTTACTATGGCAAGGATCTGGTGGCGCCCAAGCGGCAAGTATAAGATTGGATGGCGACAGCGGAATAACAAACTCGCTTGTTATAAGTACATACAACGGCTCAAGTGTAGCTGAAAAATTAAGAATACTAACTGCCGCCGCAAATGCCATACAAGTAACAGGCAACGTTGGTATAGGCACAGCTACTCCTAGCACGAAACTAGATATTTCAACATCTGGTGCTGATGGTATTACTTTAAATGCAGATGCAAACAATGCCACAATTTCTAGTAGATTATTCTTTAATAACGGAACAGCTGGAAAAGCAATTTCTATAATGAATAATGGAAATAATCTTTCTATATCAACTGCTGCTACACCAGGATCAGGTTCTGGATCTGAGAAAGTTAGAATATTAGAAAATGGTAATGTTGGTATTGGTACAACTAACCCTACAGTTGCTTCAGGTACGGGGTTAGTCATAAACGGCGGCACTAATCAGGCTCGTTTAGCATTGAAGAATGATGCTACAGGTGATGGCTCAGGCGATGGATTCCAGATTGTTGTTACTAGTGGTAGTGGCTCTAACGGAGGCCAAGCAATTTTTGAGCAACGTGAAAACAACATAATAGCTTTTAAGACAAACGGCTCAGAAGCTATGCGCATCTTACCATCAGGTAATGTTGGTATCGGAACAGCTACTCCTGCTACGGCTTTAGAAGTAAATGGTGCAATATTAGCTAAAGTTCATCATGAATTTCTTACAGTTGGTACTATAGCTTCTAATATCGTAAGTTTAGATTTAAACACCGGTTCGAGTGTTGTAATTGTAGCTACACCTCCAGGTGCTAACTTTTCTTTAGCAATTACAAACGCACTCAATACTGGTAATACAACTACAGGACTAGCAATAATAGTAACGCAATCACCCTCACCCTTTATTCCCAACGCATTGACAGTAAATGGTTCTGCTGTAACTATTAATTGGTTAGGTGGTTCAGCCCCGGCTGGAACAGGTAGTAAGACTGAGATATTTTCTTTTACATTAATCAATACTGGCGGGGTGTTTATTGCGCTAGGTTCAGTAAGTACGTTTGGATAATAGATGCCTTCATTGATAAGATCAACTAGTAAAATACTAAGTCATGCAGCAAACACTTCTGATACAACATTTGATATGGTTATTGAAACCACAGCAGATAACGAACTCTTTACAATTGGATGCCATGCTGGTTTTACTGATGCTAATGTCGATTGGGGCGATGGGTCTACGTCTGCAATCACAACATATAATGATGCTGATTTAACACATACATATGCATCTGCTAGTGAACATACAATAGTGATTTCAGGTACCACAAGCCTTAATATGTACGGCGCTGCTAATAGTAGTCGCCTAAAAGTAAAGCGAGTTCTAAACTTCGGGAATACAGGTGCAACACAATTGTCGGGTGCATTTAGAGGATGTGAAAACATGACAAGTTTTGTATCAGGAAACTGTGATACATCATCTGTTTACAATATGAGTCGAATGTTTCAGGGGTGTACTAGTCTTACAACTCTTGATGTAAGTGGGTTTGATACCTCATCTGTTACAGATATGTATGCAATGATTCATAATTGTATTAGTATCACATCGCTTGATGTAAGTAACTGGGATACATCATCTGTTAGAAATATGAGTTATGTAATTTCAAGATGCTCAAATTTAACATCGCTTGATGTAAGTAACTGGGATACATCATCTGTTATAAATATGGATTCAATGTTTAAGGACAATGCAGCTCTTACAACTATCGATGTAAGTGGTTTTAATACATCACTTGTTACAACTATGAGAAATATGTTTTATAGTTGTGTTGCTCTTACAACTGTCAATGTAAGTGGTTTTAATACATCACTTGTTACAAATATGCAAGGAATGTTTCAGAATTGTCCTAGTGTCACATCGCTTGATGTAGGTAGTTTCGATACATCACTTGTTACAACTATGTATGCAATGATTCATAATTGTATTAGTATCACATCGCTTGATGTAAGTAACTGGGATACATCATCTGTTACAAATATGAGTTATGTAATTTCAAGATGCTATAATTTAACATCAGTTGATGTAAGTAACTGGGATACGTCATCTGCTACAAATATGCATTCAATGTTTAGGGACAATACAGCTCTTACAACTTGTGATGTAAGTGGGTTTAATACATCATCTGCTACAGCTATGAGCACTATGTTTTATAGTTGTGTTGCTCTTACAACTATCGATGTAAGTGGTTTTACTACATCACTTGTTACAACTATGAACGGAATGTTTCAGAATTGTCCTAGTGTCACATCGCTTGATGTAAGTGGGTTTAATACCTCATCTGTTACAGATATGTATGCAATGTTTCATAATTGTAATGATATCACATCGCTTGATGTAAGTAACTGGGATACATCCAATGTTACAAATATGGGTTATGTAATTTCAAGATGCTATAATTTAACATCGATTGATGTAAGTAACTGGGATACGTCATCTGTTACAAATATGAATTCAATGTTTAGGGAGAATACAGTTCTTACAACTTGTGATGTAAGTGGGTTTGATACCTCATCTGTTACAGCTATGAACGGAATGTTTCAGGATTGTAATGATGTCACATCGCTTGATGTAAGTGGTTTTAATACATCACTTGTTACAAATATGTATGCAATGTTTTATAGGTGTCGTGCTGCTACCGCAGGGCTTGATGTAAGTAGTTTTGATACATCATCTGTTACAAATATGCAATATATGTTTCAAGAATTGGGCACCGATAATGGTGCGAGCATAGATATTATTGGCGTTGAGAACTTTAACATTGAAGCCTTTATTTTTACAAATTCCTTGAGAAACTTTATGACAGGCGTAGCAATACCCACAGCACGTTATGATTCCCTTTTAATCAACTGGGATGCGCAGGATCCACTTGATGGTTTGTCGCCTACCTTTGGGAGCAGTCAATACACAGCAGGTGGTACAGCAGCAGCGGCAAGAGCTAACCTTATTAGCACCGACGGATGGACAATTACAGATGGAGGAACAGCGTAATGGCTATATTAACTAAAACAGAAGGCTATTTTATTATCAATGAAGGAGCAATTTCTTTAACAGAATCCACTAGTGTATCACACCGTGATGATGCTACTGTACAGGAGTTTGATACTGAGGCATTAATGCTTGCAGCACATGAAGAACAATTTCCTGATCAGTATTTACATGACTCTGACGAACAACCCCCTGATCAATATTTACATGACTCTGACGAACTATAAACTCAGTTTAAATACACGATAAATAAGTGTAATACATATAGGATTATTATACATGGCCATCCAAAAATTATCAGTTAATGCATTATCTGAAGGTACTATTTACACAGACGAGCGTGTGGACGATCGTGTATCAACAATGTTGATAGGCGGCAACAATATTACTGCCACTTACGATGATACGGCAGGAACACTAACACTTGACGGACAGCCTGGATACACCAACAGTGATGTTGACACACATTTAAATCAAAGTACTGCTAGTGCAAGCGAATATCTAAAATGGAACGGCAGTGCTTATGAGTGGGCAACAGTGCCACCTGGATACACAGACAGTGATGTTGACACACATTTAAATCAAAGTACTGCTAGTGCAAACCAATATTTAAAATGGAACGGCAGTGCTTATGAATGGGCAGCAGTGCCGCCTGGATACACAGACAGTGATGTAAATACATTCTTAGCTAGCGGCACTATGAGCGATAATCTTGTAATGGGAAGTGGTCAATTAAAACTGGCCAACTTGGCAGCTGATCCTAGTACACCAATAACTGGAGGTATGTATTATAACACTACAGATAATGTTGCTAAAATATATAACGGAACCAGTTGGATAGGTTTTGCAACTTATGCTACTTTTTCAGGAAACGGCGGCAATTTTACTTATAATTTTACTGATAGTAACGATGTATCATACAGAGTACATGCGTTTACATCATCAGGAATATTTCAAAAGGGCGATAACAGTCCCATTGATATTATGATAGTAGGTGGAGGCGGAGGCGGAGGTGGTTCCACAGCCGGAGGCGGAGGCGCAGGTGGGTTGATTAACCATTCACTTACACCAACCGTCGGTGACTATAGTATTATAGTAGGCGCTGGTGGATCTGGAAGCCAAGTGTCTAACGACGGTGCCGTTAATAACACCAACGGGGGTTATTCAAGTGCCTTTGGTTATACAGCACTAGGCGGTGGTTATGGTTTTTCAGGCAAACCATCTGGATCCAGATTAGCCAACAGCGGAGGATCCGGCGGAGGTGGTGGATACTACTTTGGTAACGATATTATAGATCATACACATTCGGGCTCTGGAACAGTTAATCAAGGTAATCGTGGAGGTTACAGCGTCGACACCAGCCTATGGGGCGGAGCCGGAGGCGGCGGCGCAAGCAGCGTAGGTATAGACCAGGGTTCAACACGAGCAGGTGGAGCAGGAACAGATATGAGTAGTTTTTTTGGTACAAACTTTGGCGTTAGTGGATTTTTTGCTGGTGGCGGAGGTGGCGGTCAAGCCAATTCTTCGCCTAATACTCCTGGAGGTTCTGGCGGTGGCGGCCAAGGTGGATCCGGGATTGGTACACTTTATCCAACAGCAGGAACTGCAAACACTGGTGGCGGCGGTGGCGGCGGTGGCACATATGGCCCCAACATTGCTGGCGGCGGTGCAGGTGGATCCGGTATAGTTTTAATTAGGTATGAGATATAATATGGCACATTTTGCAAAAGTTTTAGACAATAGAGTAATAAATGTAATCGTTGCAGAACTCGATTACTTTGATACTTTTATTGATAGTAGTCCTGGAGAATGGATTCAGTGTTCCTACAATACACACGGTGGAGAACATTATGGACCTGACAGACAACCTGATGGAGGTACTGCACTAAGATATAATTATCCAGGTGTAGGATACAACTACAATCCTGTTGATGATGCATTTTTTCCAGATCAGCCATATCCTTCTTGGACATTAGATAAAACCAAATATCTTTGGGAATGCCCAGTTGCTGCGCCAGATACAGAAAATTTTTATAGTTGGAACGAAGAAACTCAAAGCTGGAATCAAGTAGACGTTTAAAAGATTAAGCCCCGAAGTATTTCTACTCCGAGGCTTGCTACTTCTCTAATGTATCACCGGACTATGTCCTGAATTACTCTTTATTATTATTTACTTGGCTTATTACCGTTTACAAATTCAATAAACATGTTAGCCGCATCTAATACTGCATCGGCACCAGGTACTTCGGGTGCTTCAATAGTTGTTACAACTTCGTCGCCTTCTTTAGTGACTAGTGTTGACCAACCTGCAAACTTAGCATGATAATCGTTCCATACATTGTTCTGCGCCATCTCTAGCACCTTGGTACGGATCTCATATCCATTTTGGTTAGTTGATACTTTAGGCATCATACCTTTGACCATTTCGGCCATTGCTTGGGTCTGCTTTAAAATTTCAGCCCCGTGCTTTGATTCTACTGTACTCATAATATTCTCCTTTGTGTGTATGTGTGTAGTGTTACTAATGTAACAGAGTATTTATAGGTTGTCAAGCAAGTTTGCAAATTTCTTTTTTGATTTGCCAACTACTTTTGCTCCAGCAATGTCTGCTAGATTACTAGTATCATCGCCTACGACAACAAATGCAATCATGCCCATGCCTTTGTGTGGCGAGCATTGGTAAAAGTAAATGCCTGGGATATCAAATGTAATTGCAACTTCTTTGTTGTTCTTTGATTTCTTTGGTGCGTCCCAACCTTCTGGACCAGCAACAAATTCTACGTTGTGTCCTTTTGATGTTGGTACCCAAGTAACAGTATCGCCTACGTCAATGCGTGTGATGTCTTCTGAGTAAGCCATTTTGGCTCCATCGTCACGCTTGTTTAGCATTTCAACTGTGGTGTCTGCAGCAAATGCTGGCGAGCAACCTATTACGCCCAAGAGGGCAACTGTTGATAGTAAATTTTTCATTGTTTCTCCTTTGTGTGTATGTAGTGTATTATATATAGCAAGATTAGTCAACCATTAAGTTATATGGCTGAGTGATACAAAAATTACAGTCATGCAAGCGACACTAATTAAGCCAATGCCTATTGCATCGCATATTTCGCCGTTACAACCTGTAAATAATTTTAGTATGTTCATAAGTTCTCCGTGTGTGTAGGGCGACTACTTGCCGCCCTTTTTCTTTTCGCCTTTCGGCTTAGTGTATGTATGATCCGGATCTAACATCTTAGTAACCATACATATTATGTTTGTGATCAGCAATTTCGTTTGCCGCCTTGTAGTGTCCTAGTGTACGAAGCTGTTGAATAGCCATGCAGTATGCTCTATACTCTTGTGCTTTAATAAATCGTTTCCACATTAGAAGCTACCTCTGTGTACTTCTCCACCACAACAGATGTGATTGATGTCACCACGTGTGATACCAATGTCACGCAATTCGTAATCGCTTAATGCACTTAGTTGCTTATAAGCTTTGCGGTCGAAACTAGGATCAAATCTGCTTTCAGTTATAACGCCTTTGAAGAAACTTTTAACTGAGTCACAAAATGCACAGTAATATGTTGTTAGTGTTTGAGTGCTCATGCGTTATCTCCTAGCATTACTTTTCTAGCTAACTCTGGAAAGCCTTGTTGATGTAGTGCAGCAGCAGCTCTTGCTCTGCCTGTTGATTCTGCAAACGCCATAAAGCCTTTACCAAATTTGATTGCGATTGTTTTAACTGCATCGCAAAGTGTGCAGTAGTAAGTACTAATAGTTGCTGTGGTCATTATACCCATCCTCGTAAGTTTTTGTTTGCGCCTTCGTTCCAAGGATGTAAATCCTTGCGGGTCGGTGCGGCTCCGTTGTTTTCGAGCATGTGCTGATAAGCAAACTGCCAATCGCTTTTGTACTCTGTTCTCGCCCAAGTGAGATACGAATCATTCTTAAAGGATGTATTAGATCCAAACAATGTTCGTAGGCCTTTAAACACTTTTTTCATAGTGATCTCCTGTTTCTATAAGTTTTGGATGCTTGAGGAATAGCAATACCCCGTGTCTTTTCACGGCGTCAAGTACCTTTGGTACCCGTCAACTGCTTTTAACGCATGAGTATGCGCATAGTCTATCCTATGTGTCTGTGTGTTGTCAAATCGCCATTTAATAGCTCTTTAACACTGTTATTTATACAATAGTACAGCAATACTTACTGAAAATCAAATGCTTTTTACAAATAGCCGTTATGCACTAAACGCATACCTATATCATGTTGACAGAATAGCATTAGTATAGTAGTATAAATAATCAGTCAAGCACGTTGAGCTTGATCAACTATGTGAGCGACAATGTTAAAGTTGTCAAGCAAAGGAGAAACAAAATGGACGCACTCACCTTATGGAGCCTAGTCGGCTTCTTATTCGCAGCATACGCTGTAATCGCAAATGATTCAGTACAGACTCTCGGTACTTGGATGGCATCAAACAATGAGAGATTCAACTATAAAGTATTATGGGGAGCGGCAAGTGCAGTGTTACTTGCAACCTTGTGGTATGGTTGGCATGTAAATGGTGGAGACATCAGTTACGGAAGACTAAACAAAATTCCATGGCAAGAGGTACAATGGTATCATGCTATGGCACCAGGCATACTTGTTATACTAACACGTTATGGCGTGCCAGTATCAACTAGCTTCTTAGTACTAAGTGCTTTCGCAAGTACATTTGTATTAGAGAAGATGCTTATGAAAAGTATAATGGGCTACGGCATTGCGGCAATGTTCGCATACTTCGCCTGGTACTTTATTAGCAGATGGATGGACGAAACAGCACCAGTCAAAGAAGCACACAAAAACTATTGGCGAGTAGCACAATGGATTGCAACAGGAGGCTTGTGGTGGACTTGGTTGTCACATGACATGGCTAACATTGCAGTGTTCCTTCCACGTGAAGTTCCGCTGGACTTAATGTTCCTAGTCAGTGCAGTATTTGTTGTTGGCTTGTTCTTTATGTTTAGAGAACGTGGAGGCAAGATACAAGAGATTGTATTGGAAAAGCACAACACAAGATACGTAAGGTCGGCAACGCTGATTGATCTATTCTATTGGTTGTGCTTGTACTTCTTCAAAGAGCTGAACGACATACCTATGTCAACTACTTGGGTGTTCGTTGGTATGCTTGCAGGTAGAGAACTTGCTATTGCAAGCTTCACAGGCAAGAAGAAGTTCAAGAGTGTATTTCCGTTAGTAGCAAGAGACTTTCAGAAGATGATGATTGGACTAGGTGCATCAGTAGCCATTGTGTTAATGATACACTATGTATTAGTACCAAACGGACTATAAAATAAAACAAGATAATGCCCTTATCGCTAAATAGTATCAGATAGGGGCATTATATAATGGGCACAAAACAAATAATTTCAAAGAATATTTCGGCTGATAGTACACAGTACATTGGTAAAGATGGTGAACTGTGGGTAGACACAGTCACAAACAAGATGAAGATAAGTGACGGAACAACACCAGGCGGTGTCGATATAGTAGGACTTGGCGGTGGTGGCGGTGGCTTACCTAGTAGAAGCACAGCAACAGGCACAACAAGCAGTTTAGCTGATGCCTCACAAGCAGACTTGGATATTACAGGATTTAAATCATACACATTAATGGCTATCACAACAGACAAAGCGGCCCGTGTAAGATTGTATGTGAATGCTGCAACAAGAACAGCAGATGCGGCAAGAGCAGAGGGTGCTGATCCAACATCAGACGCAGGTGTTATTGCTGAAGTAATTACCACAGGCGCAGAAACTGTTATTATTAGTCCAGGTGCTATTGGATTTAACTTAGAAAGTACGCCAACTACAAATATACCATGTAGAGTTACAAACAAAAGCGGTAGCACAGGTACTGTACAAGTAGGCTTAAACATACTACAACTGGAGGCGTAACATGGAATTGTTCCAAGTAACACTAAAGCATGGCGATGACATTAATGCTTTCTATGAGGATATGGAAACACCAGGTGGTGCTCTAACTATTCCAGATCGTAAAGTAGAGTGTGCCGCAAGACGCCCAACTTCAAGAACCACAGGCTATATGCTTACTATGGAAGAAGCAATGGAAGTAGCTGATGACGACAGAGTTGAACAAGTTATACCACAAAGTGTTTTAGATAGAAACATAGATAAACCAGCAAGTACTTTTACAGGCAGATTTGACAAAGGTGTTCCAAGCGGTTCATCGCCGTTTACAAAAGCAAATGGTCAAGCAGGAATGAAGTATACTGTTGATCACAAAAATTGGGGCATACTAAGACACCATGAAAGCGCAAACAGAACCAATTGGGGATCAAATGCTTCATTATCAGACAGATATGTTGATGACAGCGTAACATATTCAGCAAGTGGTAAAAATGTAGACATTGTTATTGTTGAAATAAAAACATTAAGCGACCACGCAGACTATTCAAGTAGAGTAGTGGACTACAACTGGGGTCAACACTACAACACAATCACAGGTGGTACTAACTATACATACAGCAACGCAGACGCTCGTGACAACTATGGCGCAGAAGACGATCATCCCACAGCAGTCACAAGTTATGCGGCAGGCACACTATACGGACTTGCCAATGATGCAAACATATACATGTTTGACAAGACTTACGAAAAATCAAAGTCAGGCGGCAGTGGTGATGATAGAACTTATGCCTATATCAGAGAGTTTCACGCAAACAAAAGTATAAATCCAGCAACAGGTAGAAAAAATCCTACTATTGTTAATATTAGTTTGGGAACGGAAACCCTAGTAGGCGGCGGGGCCGCTTTAATTCACTTCCAGGGTGTAACTACAGACAACGGCACGGGCAATGATCTATTAGCCGCAGAACTAAATGCAAGAGGTATATATTCAAGTGACCCTGAGTGGACAGACAATCAACAATTTAGTGTAAATTCGCAAGTCCTACTAAGTGATATGCAAGATGCTATAACAGATGGAATTATTATTGTAGCATCGGCAGGCAACGAAAACAGATACACTGATGTGTCAGATGGCGACAACTACGATAACTATATTGTTAGTGAGGGAGCATATTTCTTTAAAGATTACTACTTTGGCGGTAATTATCCATTTAGATATTACTATCATCGTGGCTCCACTTATACGTTCAATGGTGCTATTTGTGTAGGTGCTTTGGGCGCCAACACAAATCAAGGCAAAGCAGGTTTCAGCAGTTGGGGACCAGGTGTCGATGTATATGCCGCAGGAGTTGGTTGTTTTGGCGCAGGAAAAAGTGGCAATATTATGTTTGGTGTTCCGTATACAGGACAAGAAGCAAATACATCAAACTGGGACACAGTACAGTCTGGATCAGGAACAAGTTATAGTGCGCCGTTTGTAACAGGTATGTTGGCTTGTTTAGCAGAAATATATCCTAACCTTACACAAGCACAAGCAAGAACATATTTACACGACAATGCTGTAACAGGATTAATGGTAGACACAGCAGACGCAATAGATGTAGACACAGACACACGAACAAGCATAGACGGTAGCAGCATTGATAGAATAGCACTGTGGAAGAATCACAGAGCCACATCAGGCAATATGGCGGTCAACACATATAACAAAGATGTTAACAATAAGCCTACAACTGGTGCTATCTATCC
>Ga0307488_10001668_pt1 | contig 18583 bp, 36 predicted proteins | sample SB02metaG_FD_202248 | JGI IMG/M metagenome (GOLD analysis project Ga0307488, IMG submission 202248) | Sea-ice brine microbial communities from Beaufort Sea near Barrow, Alaska, United States - SB 0.2 | ecosystem: Environmental > Aquatic > Marine > Coastal | place: USA: Alaska | collected... | reverse complement strand
TGGTCAATATCTTTTAATTGACGAATAGCCATTGCGTCTTCTAAGTCAACTTCTTTTTGAGCTAATGCAATTTGAATGTTCTGCTCTAGATAAGACTTTTCAGTTTCATCCATTTCCATTTGAACCTTGATACCAAAATTATACATAGGTAAATCTCCAAACGAAGACAATACCTCCATGTTTGTTTTTCCTATAGCTCTTTCGTAAGCTTGGAATATAACAGACTTTGGAGGAAGGATTTGAAGACATTTTACGATGTCTTCACAGACTCTAGTGTATAGATAAATAGCTGCGTTGGTAATATCATATATTGCATTATTACCAGCGGCAACTGCTTGTTGACGTACGCCTACTAGTTGCTCTCCCTTAGGAGATGTTCCGTCCATTACTTCATTAATACCTGTTGTATCACGAATAAGACGGAGATTATGGTTATAGATACCGATAAGCTCATTGATATTCCTAATGCTGTTATCCAAAGACCTAATTGGAGGGTTCTGGAATCCACCTTCTGGATTTTTGCTACGATAGTAGAATACACCTGTTTGTTCATAGATGTCTTGTATGTCTAGTGGTTGTAATTCTCCGCCTTTACCAAGCTGGACATTTTCTAATCCTTCAATATCTACAATCAACCCATCAGGCTTTGCCTTAGCAATAGACTGTTGTAGTTTCAAGTGAGATAGTTGTAACTGGTCAGCAAAGCTGATTACAGAGCCTACAAGAGACTTTGGCATCATTCTACGTAAGTTCGTAGCAACAACAGAGTAAGACAGTCTAGCCTTGCTTAAATCGTGTACGTTCTTAGGTATGTTTCTTTTCTGCCCGTAGTCAAACATGTAATTACATCCTACAATATAACTTCCGCCATATACAGTTTGTATAGTCATTGACTTAGGGTCTCTTTGATACACAGACTCTTTTGGAGCAGTGTACTCAAATCCTTTATAATAAAAGCTAGAGTTACCAAAGCGAGACTGCTTATCTTCAAACATCATGTCGTCTGTAGATAAAAACTCAAAGTCCATGATTTCTATGATAAACTCATCGTAACCGTACATGGTACGCTCCATTGATTCATCATACTGCTTATAACTTAGCTTATCAGCTCTGTTTTGATATTTGTTTTTTACGCTTTGAGCTACTTTTTCATATTGCTCTTCAGTAAGCTCATCACCAGCAATACGCTTAAGTTCTGAGATGCTAATTTTCTTGACGTGTCCTGCATAGATGAGGTCACTAAACGTAGGGTCTTCTGTGTAACTATGGAAGAATTGAGCTGGGTCAATGTAATCTTCTTTGATTCCATAGTTAGGGTCGTTACTTCTTTTGACTACAGCCATACCACAGGTAACGAGGTCGTTGACCGCTCTCCTATAAACACGTTGGTCAAAATCATTCCACTCAAGAGTCATACTAGTCCCTACTTGAGAAGCTATTTCAGCAGCTGTCTTTATATTGACATCCATGAATATCTCTGCTTCTTCCGGGGTTTCTGGTATAGAACTTAAATCTGTTTTTATGTCTACGCCTTGCTGCTCTAGCTGAGAAAGCATTTCCTTATTTTTAACCTCAAACATTTTTTCCGCTCTCTTTAAGTCTTTTTCAGACTGAGAAAGAGGGTCGATGGCTTTTACATTTGGATAAGGCTTTCTTGAAAGTATGTTATTTACAACAATCTTGACAAACTTAGGCACGATAGGAACTGGAGACCAATCAAGGTTCAACAGTGTACCATCACCGGTATTTGGGTCAAGAGAGTTTAATATCTGTTTGTATATAGATGTGTCCTGAGTACCATTTGCGTAATCGCGATTCGTCTCAAAATCTTTCATCCTTCTACGGAAAAGACTTCTTTCGTCGCTAGAATTACCCCATTGTTTTTCAATGGCTTTGGCAAAATTTATCCCATATGCCTTCGAGGACTTCTGTCCATGTGACGCAAATGGGTCTGGAAAATTACCGTACTTACTTGTTTCGTTTTCTTCTTTGTACATATAGCCTATCGCAAAATACTTACTTGCAAATATACGAAATTAAAGCTCTGTCTATCAGCGTCTTATTTCCTTGCTATATCTCCTGAAAAACTGTTTATCGTTAAAGTTAGAAGACTTTTTAACAAGCTTAGATTTCTGAGCACCCAGTAAAGCTAACCCGCTTGATATTGTTAAATCGTATTTAGTACGGTTGTCTATTTTATATCCAATCCAATCCTCCAGGGTGCGTTGAAAATACATTTTACCTAGCTCTCCTGTCTCTGCGTTTACACCTACATGCTCCTCTACATAAGCCTCAATAGCCTGAGCGTGAGATTGTATTACATCCACAGAGTTTGACGGTATACCTCTGGTCTTAGTGTTAGAAGCGTTAGGAGATTTTAAATGCTCAGGGCGCTTCATTACATATTCCTCATATCCTCTAGCCTCAAAGTGCCTTACGATTCCATACTTGTTATTCTCTATAAGTAGTGGGTAACCAAAGAAAACAGCGGCCATTAATATATCCTCATAGAATATTCTAGCCAATGGTGGTCTTGACGCATACTCAGCTACAAACATGTTAGCCGGGGCTGCCATATTAAACTTGTTATACATATGACAAGCTCCTTTAGAGCCTCTGTTATCTGAAGTAGAATCAAGGTCATAGCTATCCACACCACCTACTCCTATATGGTCATTTGCTGGGTGTTTTTGATTTCCCTTTAATATCTGCTTGTTTCTATCTTCAAGCTTAGGCATCCAGCTAACAAACCATCTACCTTGAGGATTAGGACTAAATATAACTTCCTTGTCGTTCACTCCGTCTTTCCAAGAGAAGTTTCCTTGAACCACAGGGTTAGGAAACAGTTCCTCGTTATACTCTATTTGTTCGTATATCTTACCTATGTTAAACGTAGAGCCTTCGATGCTATCTCTCATAGCCTCATCTATAGTAAATGGAAACTGCCTAACGTATTCGTTAAGTTCTCTGGCATCATGTTTTAGTGCGTCTCTTTCGTTTTTTAAGTAAGTCTTCGCACCAATGTCAACCCAATCTCCTTCAATCGTTTGAACAGGCTTCTCAGGGTTTTCCACAACAGGGTTTCCGTAAGAGTCAAAGAATCCTTCGAGGGATTCGTAGGCGGGTATAAATAAGCGATAAAGCCCAGTCTTTGTTCTTCCGTTGGCATTTCTGTCATCGGGGTCTGAGTCTCTATGGAGTTCTTTGTATTGATTTCCACCTTTGTCCATTGGATTTACCGTAGAACCCATAAGACATTTTCCAATAATCTTACGCCCTACTATTAAACAAGTTCTTTGTATTCTCCAAGCTTCACGTATATCGGTAGGCCTTTCCCATTTACCACTTTCATCTAAATACATCATATGGAGCTTCTCTCCATCATACGCATTATTAGTAGTGTTCTTCCAGTTGATAATGGTATTAAGAGCTTCGCCTTTATTTGAAGTCTTGTTCTTCTTGGTAATACGCTTAGATGGCTCGCGGAAAGCTAGCTCCATACGAGGGTTAGTTGTTCCGTCCTGGATAGGTTTAAAAAAGAAAGGATAACTCTGAAACATAGGAACCACCTTCTTCATAAAGATGTTTTCCTGAGCATCCTTACCAGTCTTAGACTGTATACCTAACAGTTTTTCCTTTACCTGTGTGGCTTCGTCTACAAGTATCGCGGCAGACATGTTGGTGTAACCGGAACGTCTACATTTAGTATACATCTGGCCCATTGAACGTGGGTCAGCTTCACAAGCTGCGAAGTGAGTAAACAACCTGCTCTGAAATTCTAAGTAGTAGCCATAGCCTATATCTAGCTTTGACCACTGTAACATCATATAGTGTCTCCCTGTAATATAGACAGGCTCACCATTGTTGTAAAACCAGAGACCGTTACGCCTACGGTTAAACTCTTCTTCGATGTACGGAGAAAAACGCTTTTTGAAGTCGGATGGCATTTCATACCACTCATCCATAGAGCGAATCCTCTGCAATTCGACAGGCACAGGAAGTCTTTGCCACATTTGCAAATGCTTTTTCCTTTCATTAAACAAGATTTTCTTTCTTGCCGGAACCTTGGGAAGTTGAATATCAAGCCCACCGATGGTGACAATTTTACCTTCTGTATCGTTGGGACATATGTTGACAACGTATTCAGGGTATTCTTTAACTTGTTTAAGACCTGCCATTTCATTTCATTAATAATCCCAGTAACAGAATATTTGTTTATTTTGAGAACTTTTCTGCAAATCCTCCTGAATAATCTTGAGCTTCTTCAAGTCCTCCAGTTTCTCGGAGGTCTCTGACCATTTGCTCAAGTCTTTGGTATTCAATGAGGAGTTCTTTTGCATCAGTTGCCGTTTGTTTTATACTTTGAAGCTCAGCTTTACGTTGAGAACCAGAAAGCTCAGCATCTACTGGTTTTCTAATCTCGTCAATCATGTTGTTGATTGCGACCTCCATTGAGGATAGCAATCTTGTTGACGCTTCTACAGTTGTGAATTTAGTTTTTCTTGACATATACCAATTCCGTTGTTCTCATTCTGTATACTTTGTCACCATTGTTTAGTTCCATTTCATATTCAGAATTTTTCGTGTAACCCACCATGTCACCAGACTTCGCTCCAATCCATTCTGAATCCGAGGGTAGGGTGAGTAACACACCTTCCAGTTCTGGTTCTTCTTTGATGCTAAGAATAATGACAGAATCATCTGGCTCCTCTTCTTTCTCAACAGGGGGTGCAACAAAACACCAATCCCCAAGCATAGTAATATCACCAGCTTTATCTTCGATTGCAATAGCGTGGTTGCCGTATCCTCCAAGGGGGTCATGATTAACCAAATATAATTCATCTCCTATGTTATACATTTGTTCCATCACTACATGATGGTGGAAATACAATATATCTCCATTTCGGTCAAACCCTTTAGGGGAACCTATTATTTCTGCTTTATTAACTCTATGTTCAAACTCGTTGAACTTACTTACGATTTTTATCGTCGAGCCGTTGAAAGAAACCTCATCCTTAAACTTTTTAGGGATGCGAACTATAAAATGGGTTATTGGTTTCATATCAATCGAATTTTAAATCATACTCTAATATACACGGCATGTCGTCGACTGATTTCCAGAGGATAGTGCCTTCTTCATTCTCTATGTATATGAGGTATCTTTTCTTTCCGTGCCTATGTAGATGGGCATCGTCTTCGATAATTGCTGTAACTTTTCCTGTACCGGCTCTCATGCCGACATAATAAGCCATAGCGTCCTTTGGGTCTCGCCCAATAACTATTTTTCTAATCATATTAATTAAATTATATAGAGGGAAGCCGTTTTAGTTAATGCTTCCGTCTCTATTTGATAAGTTTATCCAATAATCTATGTTTGAAGTATCAGGGTTTTTATCTTCCTCTTCAATTCTATATGCTTCTACGCAGTAGGATAGCAGGTCATCAAGCTCGTCTTCGTCAGCAATAGAAAAAGAAGATAAGAGATTCATGTTAGCTCTCTCGTCTCCATCTTCATCTGTGTATTGAGATTGAAGGTCTACAAATCCTATTGCTATACAGGACAAGAACTCATTTTTAAGACCGTGGTCTTCTGCTACCTGATTGATAGCCATGATAAGCTCCTGTATTTCCAGTATGCACTCTCTTTGTTTTTCAGTCATTAGTCTAGCTTAGTTACAGTAAAAGTGCTATTAACATTTAAAGCACCGCCGCCGCCATTGTTTCTTCCTATTTGATAGTATATGTCCTCAGCATCAGCAGCACAATATGTGAACAGGCTAAATCCTATAGCCATTACTCCGGTTGCTACATTAGTTCTTACTACAGTCTCAATCGCCGCAGCAGAGCCACCAGCAGGTTTGCGATAAACACGTATTGTAACATCAGTGTTTTGAGTGCTTATCTCTAGTATGAAGTTAACCTCAATCTTAATAGCTCCTGCTCGTACTACACTTACTGCTCCGGTTGTCGTTGAAGAAGTCTGTAGGTGTGTATTACTACTGTCGTTAAACAAGTATGAAGATGTAGTTGAGTTGTTGTTTATGGCTCCTTGAGTGGGTGTTGCTGGTGTATCAAGAAGAGTGTATGAAGTGCTAGGTCTTAAAACAAACATTGGGTTTGCGAAAAACTGAGTAGAAGCTCCAGTAAATGCTACAGCGCTTAGCTCTCTCTTAACTACATTGTTGCTTGCGTCTACAAGTAATGCGGTAAGTTCACTTGAGTTTGTCGTTGGGGATGAGGTAAAAGACAGCGTTCCGTTTACCTCTACAGTATCTGTAGATAGCTTAAGAGCTGAATCTGTTCCTCCTCCATCTTCCACCGCTTTTAGTGAAGACGTTATACCGTTTGACTCTAATTTTAATATGGACGTATAGGTGTCCTTAACTTTATTTCCTGAGAGAGTTGCCATTTGCTTAACTTTGTGTTATATGCAAATTTAATAAAAATGGCGAAGCGCTCGAAAAAGAGTATGTTTCGGGACTTTAAGTATAAAGACTCAGACAAGATAGGTAGGGCCTACCTTAAGTATTTAAGACTAGCGACCAGGGATGTTACAGGAAACTACGATGTAAAGGAAAGTGAGTTGAACTTCCTCGTTTTTGTCTACGACTACGAATTCTTTACAATAGACCATGTAGCTCAGAATTATTTCTACCACCGGCTCAAGCTTGCTCAAAGGATTATATATCCCTTGCAGAATAAAGAATACATCTATAAGTACTATGATAGATTAGCACCTACAACCTATGAGGCTGCTATTTTTCATGAGAGCAAATGGAAGTATAAGGTAAGATATGCCTTGACCCAAAAGGCAAGGCTACTAGTTCAGAAGTACTATAGAAAGATAGAGGGGGAAGAACAGATTAGTGTGCCGACTTAACCTTGAACTCAGCCTTTAGGCTCGCGTTTTTGTGCGGGACGAACTTACCATCATGAGGCATAAGGAAGTGTCGCCCCTTCTCAGTCATCCAATGATAACCTGAAGGAGCGTCGACCATTACTTTTTTACGACTTGCTTTCATTTCTTATTTTTTTAGCAGCCTTTAACATTTGCTTCGTAGGTTTTTTGCCGGAGCCTTTCTTGGCACGGATGTTATCCCATAGTCCACGAGGTGAAGAAGAGCCGTCTTTTCTTTTTATTAGCTTCATTTTTTATACTTAGCTACTTTACCTCCTTTTGAATAACTAGTGCCTACATCTCTGTAGCTTCCTTTAGAGCTAAGTACTTTTTGAGTCTGAGCTAAACTATTCTCTAAAGACTTTCTCTCGGCTGCTGTCATCTTCTTAGGGAATCCACTTGACTTAAGAGAGATACCTGACTTTAAAGCCTTGGAAATTCTCCTAGCATTTTCGTTAGCACTGTTCTTTACCTTTCTATCTTCAGCGTCAACCATCTCCTTGGTTATCTTCCCGCCTTTTTTAAACCTTCTATAAGAAGGTGTGTTGCTATCTTTCTTAGCTCCTGTTACAGGAAGTAGTGTTGCCTTAGGAGTACCTGGTGTTACCCCTCCTGTTTTTGCAGGTACAGGTAAAGGAGTGTAACTGTTCTTTATATCCTGTAAGACTGTGCTAGGTAACACAGGAGTCTTAGTCACCTTCTTCACTATTTTCTTCTGAGGCGGGTCTTGTTTTCTAGTTGCTTTCACTTATTTATTTTTTTTTAGGTTTATCCTTGCTTCTGTTACGCTTAGCAGACATGAATGTCTTTGTAGTGTGGTCGTAATCCTTACCATCACCATTGCCATAAGTACCTGCATCACGATTAATCTGTACTAACTCTCCTCTGCGCTTGCGTTGTCTAGGCTTTCTATCGTACACCTTAGCGTAAGCATTCTTAACTGCTCTAGCCGCTGGGTTGTTTGCGTAATATCTAGCTGACTTGCTTTTCTTAGCTCTCACAGAATCTGTATCTTATTAGTTTTAAGAGTGTTACAGTTGCAAAGATAAGTAATAATAAGGAAGTGTAGTGAGTTGTCTTAGGGAGGAATGATTAAGACACAACGCGCCGTTCAAAACGGCTAACTTGTGTGTCCCATTATCTTAATAGAGTAGGTCGGTGTCCTTAAGAGAGCCGACATTCTTGAGACTAAGCAAAGTTACGGCTTTTTTTTAATAAAGTCAAGTAGGTATAAATACTCAATTTGAATATGGTATTGAAACAGACTACCTGTTATCATTGACATACGGTACTAGTATTAAATACCTAGTACAGAATCAGACACATATATAGGGACTGTAAATTTTTGTTAGAAATGTTTAATTTGGGGATTATATATGTAAGTAGGCGGTAGCGTGCGCAAACCGAAACCGATATCCAAACCCATCCCCTCGCCGTAAGTATAAATACTTAAGAAACTTTTGAGCTTTTAGTACTAGGCTTTCAAGTCTTTGACTTCTATGGGTAGGTGTATCATGTAGGTATATGTACTCATGCGTCCTGGGCTATAACGCATAGCATACGTTACTGGTGAAGCTTCGCATAATGCAATTGCACACACGTAGCAACGAGTCAATCACCCCTTCCTTTTCCTATATCCCTAAGGATATACAATTGAAACCCAGCTTAGGGTCTTTAGAGACCCTGGTTTTTGTCCTTGCATCATGACACATCATACACCGGCACATCATGCATCACACAGACTGCGAGGCAATTATTTTCACAATTCTAACCCCTAAAGGGTTAAAAAACTAATTTGAAAAAAGATTGATTTGTAACATCCCCTAAAGGGGATAATAATCTACCCCTAAAGGGGTAAAAACTTGACAAGGCCATTATACTATAAGGGCAGCTCAGCAATGGAGTTGGGTTGCTCTAAACATTTCAACAGATATGGCTATAGTCCTAAAAAGCAAATCAAGCAAAGTTTCAAGAATCTATGATGACCAAGTCATAGAGGCCGTTAAAAGTTACACTTTCACTGCAAAGAAAGACTTTGGTACTTGTGATATATCAAGTAAAAAGATAAGCAAAGGTGATAAGTGTGAGATGCTAATCTTAGAGGATGGCACCAAAGTAACTACGTTACTAAGCACGACAATTGCCAAAGGCAAGAAGGCTGGTAAAGTACAGAGTACTTCTATTCCTTCGAAGAAGGTAGCTAAGCCAATTGCTAAAGCAATAAAGAAAACGACTGCTAAAGCAGTTAAGGAGACTTATAGTAACGAAGTTATCCAAGCTGTTTTTCTAATAACCATAGCAAAGGATGATGCGGCAAAGTACAAAGTACTAATGTCTCTTCCAATCAATGTTATGACTCAAGTAATTACATTAACTAAATAAAAACAAGACTATGCTCTTTAAAGAAGTAGTGACCCTATGGCTCGACATCAAAAACTTGCCTTTAGAATCAGACATAACAACTATGTCAAAAGTGCTGAAGGATGATTTAATAGAATTCGTTGACTGGTACTATGTAGGATGCGATAACCCAACTCTTGATTAACAATAAAAACAATGTCTATGAACAAGCGTGAAAAAATGCCCAAAAAAGAATACTTCAAAATGCGACTAAGAAATGCTATCGAAGATGGTAGACAAGACAAAGCTGACTACTATCGTAGTAGACTGGCTGAGCTTTCAAAAGATGTTCCATCTAAAAAGGAAAGAATTACTCTTAAAGAGGCTGGAATGTTTGGCTCAAGAGATACTCTTCAAGAAGCTTTTGACTATGCAGAGATGATGTCCAAGTCAATGGAGTCAGCAATTCATGCTATCACTCCAGTCTATGTCTTGTACAACACCATAGCAAAGCAATACGATTTAGTCCCAAAGATTAAGTAGTTACAGAGGGGATTAAGTTCCCCTCTTTTATTTTATTAATTAAACTTCAATGACTATGACTAAGAAAGTAATATGGCTAGACAATGACAACGTATTCGTTGTTAGGAAAGGTAAGACTTCCAACAATAAAATTAGCGACGGCAAGGCTTTGATTCAGACCTACACTTTTAGTCATAAGCAATGGCTATTAGCTACTACTAGTAGCGGATTCGGAATGAAAAAGTTCTTTGCCTTAGATGGTAGTAATTGTCTTGACTGCCCTTACTCTGTAGGTAATGGTAATGGAGGATGTTACACTCACAAATTCAATCAGTACGTCGGCTTTCTTTCCTTGCTACGTAGTATAAAACACTCTGACCTTACACCATTAGACAGAGACAAGCAAGACGAAATCATGAAGATGAGTGCTAATACTTACGTAAGGTTTGGAACTTATGGTGAGCCATCTCTCATGCCTACCAAGGTAGTAGAGGCTATGGTCTGGGTAGCAAAGTCTTGGACTGGATACACTCACCAATGGAAAAAGGATTGGGCAAAGGACTACGGCAAATGGTTCATGGCTAGTACACATAGTCAAGAGGAAGCTAATACAGCTTCTGACAAGGCTTACCGCTCTTTCATAGCTACCACAGATGGTACAGAAAAGGCTGTGTCTTGTCCTGCATCTAAAGAAATGAATTACAAAAGTGATTGTGCTTCATGTGGTCTATGTAGTGGACTGCTTGGTAAGGGCAATAAGGATATTAAAATCTTAGAACATTAATTATGTATGTAGACAATAAATATAGCAACGAGTACACTGAGGCTCTTGAAGACTTCGAATGTTTCGTAATAAATATATTAGATAACGAAGAGTTGACTGATAAAGAAAAAGTTCAAATAATTAAAGAACAATTATAAACTATGAAACAAGAAATAATTCCAATGGAATTTATAAGTAGCCATGGATACATTTATGTAAACGATGATGGTACTATTGACAACATAGAATCTGATGATACAACCAATTGGTTATACGATGTGGAACGAGTAGACATAGAAGAGTTAAACAATTATCTAAGCTACTATGACTTTGACTTAGGTGAAGGTGGTGATGCTCTTGACTTTGGCTATTGGGATAAAGATGGTGTATACCATGCTCCTAGTAGACAATGGCGAGAAGATACTTTCCATAAGATACCCATCAGTGATGATGAAGAAAAGTATTGGACTAAAAGCCAAATACAAAAGACAATAGAGGAAAGTTTTGAATGGATTAAAAACAATAGAAAATAAACAACAAAGACTATGGGACTTGACATGAATTTAATGCAACGAATAAGAAAAGAGGAACACATAGAAGATACTGACGTTGAATTGGTATACTGGAGAAAAGCTAATGCTATACATAGCTTTTTTGTGGGTGATACGAACTATGAAAGTTGCGACTCTATAGAGGTAACTAAAGATATGCTTGGTGAACTACTAGATAAGTGTACAGATGTGCTCAAGAACAGAGACAAAGCAAAGGATATACTACCTACAAGCAGGGGATTTTTCTTTGGTAGCGACCACTATGACGATTATTACTTTGACCAATTACAAGAAACAATAGATAGTATAACTCCTATACTATCTGATGGAGACATCAAAGATGGAGACCTTTATTATTACGGATGGTATTAAATACTTAGACTATGAAAAAAGAAAATAACAAAATCGCTGCATTCATTAAGTACGCTTTGTCTTTCTATGGCAAAGATGGACTATACCCCTACAACTGCTCAGATGATGTAGTTGCAAGTGTAGCAAAGTTTTACGCTTTAAAGAGTAATGACTTCAATGAGGATTCAATAGATAGGGAAAATGTAAGCCGAATGCTTGAGGCATTAGGTTATTATGAATTAGGATAAACAACTAAGACTATGTATAGAACAAACTTTTATTTTACCAAGCACGGCAATGACTACAGAACGCTATGGCATGTACAACATTGCACAAGGCCTGGCTCTACCAAGGCTTACAAAACCCTTGCTAATTGGCTAGATAGGGGAATCATCGAGTCATATGCATGGGAACGTGCGACGTGATTTTATTGCCCCCTTTACTACTACGTAGTATTTTATTAATAGAAAATAATACTTGACAAACCCAATCCGATGATGCTATCTTGTATACGCACAACGGCAACACTAACCACATTCAACTTAATTAAAACCACGATTTATGAAAAATGTTATTAAGAGATTACTCGGTATTGACTTACTAGAAAACAATGTCCTAACGATGAAACGCGAAAATCTAAAATTGCGGGACTTGTTATCTATGTCTAATGAGACACAAAACAATATGCAATCCGCCGTTAATGATTTGACAGAGATGGACTGGAATGAGATAGCTAGAGACGAGTTTAACTATAGTGATTTAGCTGAGGCTATTGACTTGGAAGGCCTAGTAGATAACATAGACACCTCAGACATAGCCTACAACGTAGACATCCAAGACTTAGCTTCATATATAGACACTCAGTCTGTTGCTGATGAGTTTGACTTGGAGGAAGTTCTAGAAAAATCTGAAATCAACATAGATAACATAGCGGAGCAAGTAGTAGAGCGTATCAAAGAACGTGAGGGGCTACAACATATGCTTGTCGACAATGTTTCAGACATGAGCACAGAGCCAGGAGTGAATACAGATTCTGTACAATCTATGATAGACAACGCTATTCAGCAGTTTGCTGACAGCTTAGAGGTTATGGTATCAGCTAAAATAAACTACTAATGAAAGCATTATTTAGATGGGTAGATATCGACGAAACAAACTCTCTTCGTTTCATTGACCCTTACAAAGGTGCCTTTGATACTACGTATGCAGAAATCATTGACATACTGAATGAATGGAACATAGATATGCAAACGGAATACGAAACCATTCAGCAATTTAATGACAATGAAGAGTATTATTCAATAGAAGTAAAAATAATAAACTAAGACTATGGACTTAATAGTAATTAATCAAGACGAAAGCGATGCAGGACGTATCGAACAAGAAGTAGAACACTTTCTTTTTACACTTAGACAATCTATAGAATACATTAATTCTAATTATCCACATGTAGAATTCTATTACTATGAAAACACCTCTATGGATTTTATCGAGAATGAATTTGACACAGATTGTTATCACTTAATACGAACAAGACTATGAAAACAAAGGAATTAGAATCACTAAAAAGCAGCATAGATATGCTTGGCTTTGACTATCAACGCATGAGCCAAAGCGGTCAGCAAGTATACGATAGTATATATAAAACTTTACATAAAACTTTAGACAAACAAGACTATGAATAATTTAGAGAAAGCGTATCAGTATTTTGTTATGCAAGATATAGGTGTAATCATAGATGATGGGAGCCTATACATATTAATTAATGATTTAGATGGACACGAGGTTCAATTATCTCAATCAGAAGTTGATTACAGAGCAGAATTGTATAATGAGGAATTCGAAAAAGAATAGATATGATAATAGCATACTTTGAAACGACCTCGACCTCAGAAGAGGTTGGACGCTACCTAAATGAGGAGGCATACATGAACGACTTACCTAGGCTTGAGGCACTAGCTAAGGAGTGGAGAGGCTTTATAACTGAGTCTGTACAGATTTAGATAAAAATAATCTCCCTAGTAATCAAGCAGTTAGCTACGTTTACGAAAAATAAATGGGTAATTACTTGACATTGGCATCATCATCAACTTATATTTGCAACCACATTCAACTAAAAACAAACTTTATTATGAGCACATTTGAAAGAACATTCGAAGTATTACAGGAGACAGGTCTTAATTGGTCAGTAGAGAAAAAGCCTTTAGTATCTGAGGATGGATTACCTACGGAAAGCTATGGTATATTCCGTAACGACAGCAATCAATGGTTAGGTACGGCAGGAGAACGCTATACACCATACCAAAACCATCAGCTTGTAGAGCGGATGGTAGAACTTACAGACACGGCTGGTATTCCTATCACCAAAGGCGGTAGCTTACAAGGTGGTAAAAAGATATACCTTCAAGCAGAACTTGAGCAAGAGCGTGTAGGGGCTTCTAATATCAGAAGATATATAACGGCTATGAATTCTCATGATGGCTCGACATCTATAGCCTTTGGCGTAGCTAATCAAGTAATCATATGTAGTAACGGATTCTACCGCACTCTCAAGGAGATGAAGTCTAAGCACCGCCACACTCGTAACGCTGAGTCAAGCATTGATGTAAGCATATCTCAATTGCAGAACGCTATCAGCGAAGAGTTTAATCTAATTCAAACGTACAAGGCATTCGATGCGACGAAGATAACCGATGAGGCTGTTGACCGTACTATCCGTGCTATGTTTAACGTCAGTCTTGATGAGAAGTCTGAGAACGTATCAACTCGTAAAACAAACCAATTGCAAAGTTTCTCTGACTCTCTAGTCACTGAGATTAACACACATGGAAAAACTCTATGGTCTTTGTTTAATGCTGTTACTCGCTACACTAACCACGTTTCTGCACCTAGCGATGAGGATGCAAAGAAAACTTACCTCATGGTAGGCGGCGGATACAAGTTATCTAATGTCGGGTACAATGAAGTACTTAAGATGGTGGATGCTAACACTTTAGAAGAGTTAGTAAGTGTTAATTCCTAGTACTTTATACTCATACATACTAACTAGTACTAAAATACTAAGTGTGCCTATTCGCTCTAAGGAGTTGGATGGGCGCACTATGGTGTTACATTTCAAGAATAAGGTATTTATACTTAGGCGGAAAAATTCCCCCCTTATTAGATAATAATATATAATATCATTATCCCCTAAGGATAATGATATATAATAGATAGATAATTATATAATAAACACAGATTTTAAAACTATGCAAGACTTTTTATATAAATTTTACAAAACAATTAAATCATCTATAATCAACCTCTTGCCGTCTCACTTAGGTAAGACTACAAGAGAGTTTAGATTTTACAAAGATGTTAATGACAGATGGTATGTTGACCTTCCAGAATGGCAAGGGCCGAAATGGAATTTAGAAATGGTAGATGGAGCAGATGTACTTTTAAACAGCTTAAAATCAAAGCATAAAAATGATGTGACTATACACGTTTCTTTAAAGCATTTCGAGAATGCTAATATTCTAATCAAGTACAAAGATGACGCTTACGGCGATGGTGCTGACTACAAATACGACGTAGATAGCCAGCTATGGCTGTGTGGAGTTACCTCATGGTACTATGGTTCAATGCCTGAAAGAATTTATTATCGAAAAGTTTTGGATTAATCAGAATGTATTCATAAATTGCAGAATCCTTTAATTAAATACAATGGAAAAACTCAACAAAGCACTTATCAAAGTGCAATCGGAACTCAAAGCGCCTAAGAATCAGCGCAACAATTTTGGTAAGTACAACTACCGCAGCGCAGAAGATATACTAGAGGCTGTTAAACCTCTCTTAGCTAGTAATGGCTTGTCTATGACTATATCTGATGAAGTCGTAGGTATAGGTACGTTAGCGTTTATTAACGCTACCGTAACCATATCTGATGGTTTAAATAATTGGTCTGCTTCAGCACAAGCTGGTATAGACCCTAATCGCAAAGGAATGGATATAGCTCAATCCTTTGGTAGTTCTAGCTCATATGCTAGGAAGTATGCACTTAATGGTATGTTCTTGATTGACGATACAAAAGATGCTGATGCTACGAATACTCATGGTAATCAAGCACCTCAATCACATACAACAACAGCCTCTACCACATCACCCAGTTCAGATGCTTTTCAGAAGTCTATTGATTACTTAAAATCAGCTAAGGACAAGGCTCAAGCCTTTACTATGATTGAGGGTAAGTATGGAGACACATTCTCTGAAAAGCAATTAGGAGCGCTTAAAAAGTTCGTTAAGTAATGGATTTCGCTGTAAAACTCCAAGAGGTAACAGGCAAGGGGTATCTTTCGTACTCGGCCCTCAAATACGCTGCGGATGGCTCTTCAGACCAAGACATGAAGCTGTTTGAATTGTATATGAAAGGCCTGCTCCGTAAGAATTCTCCTGCGCTGTCCTTTGGTAAGTTATACGATTGTCTATTACTCGAGCCTCAGAAAGCGCCAGACCTTTTCTATGTCTTAGATGACTCTGACATAGTTGAGGAATTGAAAAAAGATTACAAGAATCCCAAGGCTTCTAAGGTCTACAAAGAGCGGACAGCCCACGCTCTAGAAGAAGCTGAGAAGTCTGGTAAGACTGTAGTCTCCAAAGATGATATGTCGATGGCTAAGAATATGATTCTTCGCCTCGATGCATCTGAGGTTCTTGACGCTGAAACAGGTGAGATTAAAATGGTTCGTGACTATCTAAAAGGAGATGCTCAACATGAGATTCTTAGTTGGATAGGTGAAGTACCTGTTCGTGGATTCCTTGATGTATTAGGTGATGGATTCATTACCGACAGCAAGAGTACACGTTCTATAGCTGGATTTAAGTACGATGTCAATAAGTTTAACTATGACATCCAAGCTTACATCTATACACAAGCAATGGGTTGCGATACTTTCTATTGGGTAGTCCAACAGAAGTCAAAGCCTTACTTGTGCGCCGTTTACAAAGCTTCAGATTCTACCTTAGCAAATGGTGAGCGGAAGTTTTGGTCTGCAATAGAGAACATCAATGGATGGCTCTCTAATCCCGCAAAAGACACTAGTTCTTTTGCTTTATTTAATGTAATTTAATTTAATCAACATGTCACAATCACAACAAAACAACAATTCGCCTTTAGTAGGCTACTGCGAAACTCCACGTATTGAGTCTCGTTTCTCTTTAACTCTTACTGAGTTAGAAGATTTAAAGCGTTATGCAACTCAAGGTAAAGAAGGTAAGCCAGGTCGTGTTTACTTGACTGCTGTATCTGGAATGAGTAAAGCTAACAAGCCTTACAACATGATTAAGGTATATGACCCGAACGCTGCTACTAATCCAGTAGCTCAGCCAGTAGCGCAAGCAGCAACTGCATCTGATGGCTTGCCGTTCTAATGAATACAGATTCATTTCAAGGCGTTATGTCACAGAAGTGGAGTAATGCTATTGCGATGCTTATGGCTTTGGATTGGGGACTCAAATGTGAGTCCCTAAATCCTCCATATGCTGAATTCATATCGCCCAAAACAAATAGTAAGCTCAAATTTGAGATTTACTTTACCAACTACTACGTCGACAACAGCGAATCGTTTATTAGCACTGAGCACATTGATACTAAATCTGTTGGCTTATCTAATTTCACGGTAATATGTATTTGGAATAAACCGAACAACAACTGCGTAGTACTCAATACAGAGGATGCGCGTATGTTGATGCAGAACAACGACAACAAGTTCCCTTTAATACAGCTTGTTCCTTTAATCAAAAGAAAATTTGAGATAAGTGTCAACAAAATGGACGATGCCGATTTACCAAATGATACTGTTAGTCAGTTACAAGAAGGGTAAGTCTGTGCTTAAGAAAGAGGTTAATATAATCTCTAAAGGTGAGAATGTAGCTGAGCTTAACAGAAGAGCTACTACAATAGAAAGAGTAAAGCAATCAGTTTACGGAAAGAACAAGCACAACGACGTTCTTATTTTAAAAGTAATAGATAAAAAACTAATTAGTTATGGAGTTCAAGATTAAAGACCTTGAGTATGCACTAGCGCGTTACACCTCAGTAATCGGAGCTATTGAAGACAAGTCAGATAGGGTTAACACTAATAAGCGCCAGGCATTCATAAATGCCTTCGCTGACAAGTCTAGCATATATGATTTAAGAGATTTGTTTAATATAAAAGACACCAATAACATTAGGTACGCTATAAAAAAGCATGAGGATAAGTATTTAACTTACTTAGACTACTGTGATAATTATAGGACAGCTGAGGCTGTTAAGCACATGATGATGTCTAATAAAATACTAAAGTATGAAACAGTTTTGGAGAAAGCAGAGACACCTTAGATACACTAATAGATATCTTGCTGATATCCGTTGGGACATCATAAACACGGTAGTATCTGCAAGCGCAACTGGATTCCATAACGGAACAGATGCACACCTAGATAACCTAGGTGGCCTTGTAAGAAAATACGAAAGAAGAATAAGATTACTTAAATTTTAATCCAATGGCCTACAATAATAACTCTGAGCATAAGCTTATCATAGATTGTGTTCTTGAACAAAACGCAAGACTTTTTCAGAATCTCGGAATGGATTCACTTCCATCTGATTATCATAAAGCAAAGGTTCAGGAAAGACAAAAGCTTCGTAAGATTCAACACTTGGACGAAGAAAAGATTGCTAGGCTTATAAACGACTCTTTAAATGACTGATAATGACGATAGATTCAGAAAAGCTGTTAAGCTTATTCTGTTAATGCAAGCCACCCTAGAGCAAATGGATGAGCTAAAAACTACTGCTATATATCAAAAAGATATTAAGCAGTCTATGAATAATCTTGAAAAGAGAATTGAAAGATTCATCAAGCCCCATGTCCAACAACTTGGAGAGACTCAAGAGTTTATGATGATGCAAATATCTAGAGGCGTTGATAAAATCGTTAATTCTACCTTAGAAGACCTTCACAATGAATAACAGTTATACAGGCCGGGTAGTCAAAGAGCAAGCAAGCAAGATATCAGCAGAGTATAGAGGTGTCGTATTGTTTTGGAATAGTTTCTCTAAGGAGCACAACTTTGAAAACAACAGATTACGCCACAACGTCATAATGAAACACTCATTCTCTAAAGCTTGTAAGG
>Ga0307488_10001666_pt1 | contig 18592 bp, 23 predicted proteins | sample SB02metaG_FD_202248 | JGI IMG/M metagenome (GOLD analysis project Ga0307488, IMG submission 202248) | Sea-ice brine microbial communities from Beaufort Sea near Barrow, Alaska, United States - SB 0.2 | ecosystem: Environmental > Aquatic > Marine > Coastal | place: USA: Alaska | collected... | reverse complement strand
AGGATGACAGGCCGCGACCTGCGCAGGATGTGCGCCGACCACAGAATCGAGCACACCGAATCCGTGCTCGCATCCTTGCTTGCGCTCACAACCTCACGGTCCCGATAGACCACGATGCCGTGCGTGCGGGTGCCCGGGTCGATGGCGATGACGATGGGGCTCACCCCTGCCCCCGCACGATGGTCGTCATCGGCTGACCCCGCTCCGCAGACAGCCCCACGAGTCGGCCGAGGACCGTGTACGGGAAGAACCCATGGGCCTCGACGATGGCGACGCGCTCGGTATCGGTGAGGCCGTGGTACCCAAGGAATCGCGCGAGAGACCCGATACCCACCCGCGCGCCGTTGAGCACCTTGTACACGGTCCTTCGGGGCAGCCCTGTCTCGATAGCAAGGGTGGCGGCCTTAACCTCCATCCGCTCCACCGCTGCCCAGCCTACACTATCCGGGTTGGCGGTCCGAGTGTGGGCGCTGCCGGTGGTCGATGAGACCACCACAGGAGCAATGTGGGCGCTGATGGCCTCGCGGTCATCGTCGGTCCATCCCGGGTAGGCGAGGAACTTCGCCAGCGTTGTGTCCCGCACTGCCTTGCCGTTTGCGGCCCTGATGACCGTGGCAACGGACAGCCCGGTACCTTTCACCACGTCCCAGACGGACACCCCCAGCCGATCCATCGCCATCCGTGCGGGAGTCAGCCCGCTGTCATCCTGTGTGCTCATGTGCACCTCCTGCCCTCTGCTATCCGACCGTGCCGGCGCAGGCAACGAATATGCATAAACCTGTTGCCTCTGCCGGCACGCTCCTATAGTCAAAGGGTGCCGCGACGGAATGCGGCGCTCACACAGGAGACCAGATGCACACACTCGGCCACCTCCCCGCGCACCTACGCGACCGCTTCCACCTCTATGCCGGCCGTGATGAGTGGCTGGCCGCCCGCATCGAGCGCACCGCAGCCGGCGCCATCGGCAGCACCACCGCCAGCGGGCTGCTCGGTCTCTCGCCGTGGGCGACCCCGTGGGAGGTCTGGGCACGGGTCCACGCTCCTGAGCGGCTTGCACCTGACGATGGCCCGCCCGCCCGCATCCTTGAGCGAGGGCTGGCCATGGAGCCGCTCATCGCCTCGCTCTACACGCAGGAGACCGGTGCACAGTCCTACGGCAGCGCCGAGTACATGACCGCCACCCACCCGGGCGAGGTCATCACCACGAGCCCCGACGCCATCGTTGTAGACGGCGACCTCATCGGCATCGGCGAATGGAAATTCGCGCAGCCTTGGACGAAGGACGAGTATCCGAGCGACTACCTCGAAATCGCCACGCTCGAAGACCTCGACGACGCCGCCATCCGTGGCCGGTGGCCCGCAAAACGGCAGTACATCGTGCAGGCCATGTGCCACCTCATCGCCAGCGGCTTGGACTTCTGCGACCTCTACGTGGTCTTCGGGCAGGACGTGAAACTCGGTCACCCGGTCGAGGGCTGGGATTCACACGTTGCGGTCGAGGGTACGAGCCGGCTCCGCATCACGCGCCACCCCGCCACCCTGACCACCGTGGGGCAAGCCATCATGGCAGCGCACGCTCGGTACATCGTGGGCGGCGAAGAGCCGGAGGATGGACGCCAGCCCGCTTTGTGGGGCGACCGTTCCGACCCCTTGAGCGGCAAGCGCGATGCAGAGGTGGCAGAGGTCGAAGCCCTTGCCGAGCTGGCCGACGCGAAGCGGGACGCCGATGCAATGGCCGCCCGGGTCAAGCAACTGCGGGCAGACCTCCGCGACAGCATCGAGGCCAGCGGTAAAGTGGGCATCCGCACCGAGACGAGCGAGGGCGGCAAGGTCAGCGCCAGCATCTCGAAGAAAGGCACCCTCACGATTCGTGGTATTTAGCCCTTGCCGACATCGGCACGCCCTGATATCAGATTGGGGCGGCGCCGATGCCGCGCAACACAGAGAGCACCGACCATGACCATCCAGACCAACAGCTTCCGCACCGAGTACAGCGCACCCAACACCGACAAGGGCGCGGTCCTGCGGCAGGGCTACCTCTGCTTCGGCCGGTGGGACGGTACCGAGTTCATCGTTGCTCACTTCCCCGCAGGTCGGTCATACAAGACCACCAAGGGCGCCGAGCGGGCCGCAGCCAAGTGGATTGCAGCCTGAGCGGTCAACCCCTCGACCCCAGCCCCGTAGCCCTTACCGGCACGGGGCCTAACCGGTAGACACAGGAGTCAACGTGAGCAACGAACTACAGCCCCGACGAGCGGCACCCCCGACACTTCGATCCAGGGTCCAAGGCATGGCCAACGCTATGCTCGTGGATATGGTCGGCGAGACCAAGGCCGCCGAGGCAGGCGCCCGCACTGCGCTGGCCTTCGCCGCAGCCCATCGGGCCGCAAAGGACCCGAGCCAGATTGAGCGGTGCAGCCCCGAGAGTATCGCGGCCTGTGTCGCCACGAGCGCGCTCACCGGCCTGATGCCCGGTGGACCCAATCCGTTGTGCTGGCTCATCCCGAAGGGCGGCCAGCTCACTTGGATGCCCAGCCACCGGGGGCTCACCGTCCTCGCGCAACGGGCCGGCTACCAGATTGTCCCCGTGGCCGTCGGTCCGTGCGATGACCTTGTGGTCGAGTTTGGCGAGGTCGTCAGCCACTCGCAGGACTACCAGAATTCCCCGACCGGTCTCGGTGACTTGCAGGGCGTCATCATCGTCGTCAAGCGCATTGTCGACGGCGTGACCTTCGGACGGTACTTCGTCTCGGCGGCCGACATTGTGAAGCGGTCCAAGGCGCGTGGTGCCGGCCCGGTCTGGCGCGATTGGCCCATTGAAATGGCGATGAAGACGGCCATCAAGTGGACGTTCAGCCGTGGCCTCGTTCCGTGCGAGACCGTCGAACTGGCGCAGGCCGTCGCACAGGACAATGCCGCCGAACGGGTCGAGGTCGTTTCCACGACCGCCAAAGCCCCTGTCGCGCCCTCCGCTGCGTTCATGCTGGATGCACCCGCCGCGCCAGTCGAGGACGCACAGGAGCCCAGTGAGCCCCCCGCAGACGTGGACGCGCCCGAGGATGGCGACGCTCCGCCGTGGGGTGGCGAGTGAGCGCCCTAACCACAGCCGCCGAGTGGGCCGACTACCTCACCGACTACGTGACCGAGCACCATCACTGCCCGTATGTGATGGTGTCCTACGGCGACGATGAGCAGGACGCAGGACGGGCGCCCGTCTGGCTGACTGCGGTGGACGTGGACGCGGGGGCATGCACCACCATGACCGACACGGGGCATGTCACGTACCGGGTCACCACGGATGACCTACGGCTCTACACCCAGCCAGCACAGGAGCCGGCATGACCACCCCCGGCCAAGATGCCGACATTCGCGCCCGCCTGAGTGGTCCCCACCTCCGCCAGCACGGCCCGAGCACAGGCGACGGCCCGACGGTGCGCGACAGTCTGCCCGACATGCCTGTCCGAATCCTCTCGGCTGTGCTCGACCGGCTCGACGTGGGCGAATCCAAGTACGGCGCCCGCTTGACCGTGGGATGGCCAGACGGCCCCACCGCCCTGTATCAGGAAGACCTCGACGGGCTGGGCTACGGCACATCCATCGGCATCCCGCCCGCAGAGATGGCGGTGCGCGTGGCCCTCGCGGTCCGGTCGGAGCTGCGGGTGCGAGGCATCGACCCAGACGGCCCCGACGGCCACCCGTGCCCCATCGTCCAGCCGGCCCGCATCGAGTCGCACCCGTCCGCCCGCTCACCCGACGGCGGGTACTGGCCGCCTGACCTGTAGGTGCTGATGCACGCTCTCGACCTGATTTACTTTCTGGCCAAGAAAGTGTTGGACAGGTCGGGAGTAGCGCCGTATGCTCTTTGTGTCGCCGGGGGATGCACCGCCGGCCAGCACACAGACCAACACAGAGAGCACCGACCATGCTTGCACGCTTCGCTTCTTCCTGTCTTTGTGGTGAATGGGTCAAGCCCGGAATGCGGATTGCATTCTGCCCCGACATCCGGCGCGTGACCATGTGCCCGAAGTGCTCCCCCCGGGCGAACAGCCCTAAGGGCACGGTCGGCCCCCGGTACCACGTCAAGATCCAGGGCACCGGACCGATGACCGTTGCAAGCGTCCGCATCAACGGGAAGGTCGAGGCTCTTTCGTTCCGGTGGGCTGCTGGTGATTCGAGCGAGGGCTACTGCCACTATCGCAACATCGGCGGCCAGTGGACCATGACCAAGACCAACTATCGCGACTGCCCCGACCACCTCACCCACAACGATGTAAACGAAGCGGTGCGTATGGTGCGCGAGTCGATGAAGGCCGCAGCCTGAGCACCCCGCACGCATCCCCGCCCCGTAGCCCCTCACCGGGCACGGGGTTTCGCCAGCACACAGGAGACCACATGAACACCGAAACCCTTAGCGCCGTGCTCACCTTCGTGAGCGTCGCGGCCACCGGCTCAGCCCTCGCGTTCGCCTTCCACCACGACATCATCCTCGCCACCGTCCTCGGCTGCGGTGGCTACGTCAGCACGGCCGTTCTGGGCCTCGTCATGGGGGCACGATGAAGACCGGCACCATGCCCCGGGGCGAGGTCGAGCAGTGGGCGCTGGCCGTGCTCAAGGTGGCCGACACCCTCAGCCCTGACCGGCTCGTCAGGCGGGGCGAGGTGGCTGAGATGTGCGGCGTTCGCGCGGCGGATGCTGACCGCATCATCGAGTGGGCACGCATGGTGCAGCACCGTGACGGGCCGTTGCCGTTCATCACGATGCCGGGTGCAGTGCGGGCGATGAAGAACCACCGTGAGCGGTACGCGGCCCACTTTAAGGCGTTGGAGAAAGTGCAGGCCGAGCGAGACGCGTTCGCGAAGGCGCGGCAACGGGCCCAAACAGCCACCCGACGCAAGCGCATGAGCGCACAAGATCGGGCGGCTGCGGCTATTGCGAAGGTTGAGGCCGCCATGGCGGCTGAGCAGGTCGCGCGGGACTACACGCTTGACCGGGATAGCGCGCACCTTCGGCCTGTTTCACGCAATGCACCGAAGGTGGCCAGCATCCCCGGAGCGGCCTGTGGCGACCACGCGAGGCGCACCCGGTACGGGTTCAACCTTGTGCTAATCGCACTCGCCACAGGCAAATACAAGGCGTTGACCGAGGCCGACTTGACAAGGGTTGCCGAAGTATCGTTAGCGACACTTGCGTACATGGTCCATCGTGGACTGATTGTGCCGGCCCGTGGCGGCGGGTACTTGATGACCGTCGCAGGGCTTGTGTACCATGTCATTTCATCTGGCCCGGAATGCTGGAGACGACCCACGGCGACCATTGCGGCGTGGCATGTCATCCTCCGCCGAATCGGCGAGGGGCACCGGCGGATGGACCAAATCATCCACAAGAACAGCGCAAAAATCATCCCCCGGTATCAGCGTCAGATGACCCGCGCGGGACTCATCCGGGTCAAGGACGGCAACGCGTACCTCACCGAATACGGCTGGCAGTGGGCACGGATGGACTTGACAACCCAAGGCTAATCAGCCCCTACCGACACACGCGCAGGCGGATAGGAAAGCCGTCTGGCACGGACTCACAAACAAGGACACACGGTGAACATCAAAGCAAGCGACACTCACACAGCTGCCCCCAGCGAAACACTCTCCACCCTCGTGATGCTCCGGACCTATGCCCGATGGCGTGATGACCTCGAACGGCGCGAGACGTGGCCAGAGATTGTTGGGCGCTATGTCGACTTCCTGCGCGAGGAACGGCCCCAAGTCCCTGCCAATGTCTACGATGCCATTCACGCGGCCATCCTCGCGCGTGAGGTGATGCCGTCTATGCGGGCGCTTTGGGCGGCTGGCCCGTCGATGAAGCGCGACAACACCGCCGGGTACAACTGCGCCTTCCTGCCGCTCGATTGCTCGCAGTCGTTCGCGGAAATGCTCTACATCCTGATGATGGGGACGGGCTGCGGGTACTCGGTTGAGGCTGAGTTCACGGGCCGGCTGCCTGTGGTTGGGCATCCGACCGGGACGACCTTGGTGCATGTGGTGGGTGACACTGCCGAGGGCTGGGCCGACTCGGTTTACGCGGCCATGGAGGCCGGTTTCGCGGGCGATGCGGTCGCCTTCGACTATTCCCACGTTCGGCCACAGGGCGCCATCCTGCGCACGAAGGGCGGCCGTGCATCGGGTCCGGCCCCTCTCCAGCGGTTGCACGAGTTCATTGCCGCCACACTGGCCGGCGCGAGTGGTCGCAAACTGCGGCCCATCGAATGCAGCGACATCGCATGCACCGTCGCTGACGTGGTCGTGTCCGGTGGCGTGCGCCGGTCCGCTACTATTGCGTGCTCGGACGTGGATGATGCCGAGATGCGGCACGCGAAGGATTGGAGCCGGGGCGAGTACCCGCGAGTGCGTGCCATGGCGAACCTGTCTGCCATCTACCACGGGCGGCCGACGCGGGAGGTTTTCGAGCGGGAGTGGGCGGCGCTGGTTCAGTCGCAGTCGGGGGAGCGGGGCATTCTGAACGTCGCCCCCATGGAGGCAAAGCGCGGCCATGCCATCCGGCTGAACCCCTGCGCAGAGGTGGGCCTGCGGTTCGCGCTTGCTGACTCCCCGTCGTGCCGGGTGTCCGGCGGTGGGCAGTTCTGCAACCTGTCTGCGGCCGTTCTTCGGGCATCGGACACGGTGGAGACCGCATCCCGCAAGGTCGCCGTGGCCGCCTGGATTGGCGCCATCCAGTCCACGTTCACGTTCTACCCCTACCTGCGTCAGACGTGGCAGGACATGGGGAAGGCTGACCGGCTTGTCGGCGTGGACCTCACGGGGCAGTGCGACGCGCCACACATCGCCAACGATGCCGAGACTCTGCTCACGCTCAACCAAGTGGCGCGTGATGCTGCCGACCACATGGCGGACCTACTCGGCATCAACCGCCCCGCCGCCGTGACGTGTGGCAAGCCGTCTGGCAACTCGTCGGTGATGCTCGACTGTGCCGCAGGGTTTCACCCCAGGTATGCGCCGTCCTACCTGCGTCGCGTGCGTATCTCGGCCGCTGACCCGTTGTGCGAAGTGCTCCGCCGGTCCGGGGTCGAGTTGGTGCCCGAGGTTAATCAAGGCGGGGGCTCAGGCATCCCGGTGTCCACCCTCGTGGCATCGTTCCCCATCGCCTCCCCGCCGGGGTCGATGACTCGGCACGACGAGACGGCCCTTGAACAGCTCGACCGGTACCGCCGAATCATGGAGACGTGGTGCGGCACCCGTGGGCACAACCAGAGCGCGACCGTCTACGTGGGCGATGACGAGTGGGACGACGTGCGCGAGTGGGTGTGGGAGCACTTCGACACGGTGACCGGCCTGTCGTTCTTGCCTCGCGATGGTGGGGCCTACCCGCTTGCGCCGTACGAAGAGATCGATGAGGCCACCTACCTGCGCCTTGCCGCCGAGGTTCCCGATGTGGACTGGTCCATCCTCGCGGAGGTTGAGCGCGAAGACATGACCGAGGGCGCTCAGGCGTTGGCTTGCACGGGTGGCTCCTGCGAGTTGGTGTAGTGCGCGACAATGCACGGCCATCGTAGTACTATGGCCGAGCCCCGGAGCGGCGACCGGTCCCGGGCAATCTTCCCGGGACCGCCATGCTCTGGCGCCGGGGGACGTGTGCCTGAGCGAGATGACGAGATGCTGGCCCTCATCGCCATCATCCAGGCAGGCGAGCGACTACGGGCCGACGTGTGCGCGGCAGACCTACGCGTGGGGACCGACACCATCGCCGGACTCATCGCCGGGCACTTGGAACTCTACGCGATGATGGTGGCCATTGGCGAGGTCGAGGGCGCACAGGTCGAGGCTATGCGGCTGGCATGGCTTGCAGGCGCAGGGGCGGCCGTCGCGATGATGCGGGGCCGCACACTACACACAGGGGCCGGCGAGACCGGCGAAGGATGACCAGATGGACACCGACAACACAGGCACACGCCCGCCCATCGAAGAGGTGAGGACTGCCCACTGTCAGCGATGGAAGAGCTGGACCGGCACTACCCGCCCGAGACGTAGTCAGTACTCGACGCGCCCGGACTCGCCCACCGGGACGGCTTCGTGCTCGGTCGCCAGTGTGGGGATGGTCTCGGCCACGCGATTGATCCGCTGACGGACCTGTCGCCGACGGATGCACCGGAGGGCGTGCACGACCTCGTCGAGTTGGTCGGCGCTGAATCCCGCGAGCACTGCGGCCATGTCGGTCTTGGGCAGCATCTCAGCCATCCGTGTCACCCGCTGTGACGCCGAGGATGTCAGCGATGAGTCTAAGGGCCTCCCGTCGTTTCCCGTCGATGTCGTCGGGGGTGGCGGGGTCATCAGACTTGGGAGCAACAGCATGGCGGAGCGCTTCATGTTTGGCCTCGATAGACGCGAGACGGGCATCCATCTCGTCGCGCATGGCGGTGATGATGTCCTCCTGCGCTCGGTGCATCCTACCGCCGATAGACAGGTTCCTCCATGCCCAAAAAGAGCCATTCTGCGCCATTGTGAATAGCTTGGACCCGTCCTCGACCGCGCTTTTGAGTTTACCCAACACCATCGACAGGCCGACAAGGCCCGCCGCAACCATGGCCACCGCTGACCCCGTGTCGATGGCCTGCCCATCTGGTGTCACGATGTCGACGAGGTCAGGCATCAGCAGGCGCCGCCAGAACAGCACACATCCATACGCGAGGACATGCCGGCCGATGCGGCCTCCAGCGTCACGATGCGGCGCATTAGAGCGGCCTCCCGTGCGTATGCCTCATCGAGACGGGTATCCACCTCGTCAGCACGCGCGAAAGCGTCCGCAGTGGTGTAGCGGCCTGCGGTGCGCCACGTTGCCAGCGACAGTGCGAGTACTGACAGGAGGATGGCCAGAGGGACGCCAATCCACCCGTGCCGAGTGGGCGCCGGGGGGATTAGCCCGCTGATGTGACCGGGTGCCATCAGCGGCCCGCCATCTGCGTCTGTAGACCGTCGGTGAGGTCCTCGCGCATGTCAACGATGACCTCACCCAACAGGCGCCATAGGGCATCGTCGAAGCGGTCGATGGCCGACGGAAACACCACGGACCGGTCGAGGGCCGCGCCGATGGTCTCGGGCGTTGCGAAGGGGTCGAGAATGGCGGCCACGAGGGCTTTGCGGTGCTTGATGCGGACGTTCATGCGGTGCTCCTAAAGGTTGATTTGCCAGTGTGGCCCGTCTTTGAGCGAGCGCCAGTCTCCGCCCCATTCGAGCGAGCCGGACACCTTGCCCTCAGCGGCCAACCTTGACCACGTCGCCTTAATATGCGGGGCGAGCAAGTGGTAATACTTCCAATCCCACGAGACCGCACCACCCACATACGGGGCCACGTCGCAAGCCATCGAGGGGTAGGAGTTGTGCCGCGACTTGGGCCACTTGAGCTTGCTGCGGCCCGTCGCAAACGCTGTGTCCTGGTCAGCCTTGCCACGGTGCCCACAGATGACCGAGAAGTCTACCGGGCAATCGTCCGCCGAGAGTGCCGCAACCATCAGCGTTTGCATGTCCTGCGTGCATGTCGCGAGACGCTTGGCAGACGTGCGGCCGAAGCGGTACTTGCTCACGATGCTCCCCACGCCCGAAGCGCGTCAAGCACCGCCCTGGCAATCGGCTTCGCTTGGGGCGCGAGCGGGTGCGTGCCGCTCGTGGCGTCGTACTCGGCAAGCTCATCCTCCACCTCAGCGACGGGCACCGCGACGGGGATGATGACGCAATCGACTGTGTTTCCATCTGGGTCGGCAATCTCGGCGCGCTTAGCCTGGGATGTGTCGATGAAGATAGGCATCAGAAACTCATGTCGTGGGTGAGGGCTTTGTAGCCGATTCGGAAAGAGTTCTGCGCATCGTCAGCGATGGTGTCTGAGTTGCCTCGCGTGCCGGCGCCGACCATGACGTAGACCGGATCAGATTCAGCGGCGATGAGGGTCCGGTCTGCACTGCGGGTGTTCCACCCCAAAGCCCTGTCGTCCGTGTTCATCGTGCCGTAAACACCAGAGCCGGCACCGCGTCCGCCACGGTTCACCACGCACAGGGCGCGCTCGGGAGTGCCGGAAGCCTCGGTGGTTGGTGAGTCCTCCATCCATGTGCCATAGGCACACGACGAGCCAGTCAGCTTGCTGATGAGCCCGCCTGTGCCGGCCATGGTGGCTGGGTCGATAGACGACGGGTCGTGGGCAGCAGCCGCGAGAACCTGCTGGTGAAAGTCGTCAACCGCCGTGTCGCACTGCATCAGTGTGACAAACTCCATCCAGTCGTTAGCCACGACCGCAGTGCCGCTGATGGTGAGGGCCTTGTACCAGCGGGGCCAACGATGGTCACCAGCTGCGACGCTTGGGTTGTAGGAATTCGCCCCTACCGCCAGCGCATTCCATGTGATGGTGTTGTATCCGGTGCTGAATGCGACCGACTTCACGAGGCTGTCAGGGTCGTAGAGGGTCCACGAACCGTCGGTCAGGTCCACCTCGATGAATGCGAGGTCAGCCAGAGATGCCGCCTTCCCCACCACGTAGGCGATGGTCTTGGTGAGGCCATCTGCCGTCGCCGTGTGAGTCACCACAGTGCCACTTCCGGCCGCTGGCTCTGGAACGCTCGGTGTGGTCGTGGTCGAGTCGGTGACCGAGACGGCACCGGTGCTGTTGTTGTGCGCGGTGGTCAGCACCGTCGCGCCATCCGAGATGGTGAGAGTGGGAGCGTATGCCCCCGTCTGGTCAGCGACGTTGCCGAGGCTGCTGCTGATGGTCGGGTCGGATCCGCCGCTGCCCGTAGTCGCCGGCTCCACAAGCGACGCCACTCCAGCGACCGCCAGTCCGCGCGGGAACATCAGAGCACCCGCCAGTGGATGTCAGTGCTGCCCGTCGTGGGGGTCACGCTGACCGTGGCGCCGCGCTGCGTGGTTGGGGCGGCCGCAACCCACACGGTAGCCCATGCTTGCCCTGCGACCGGTACAGCGTCGCCGCTGACGCCCGTGGTCACTGTGCCGCCGTCTGATGCGTCGATGTAGACCGACACAGCCGTCGCCCGTGCGGCGTCGATGGTCAGCACCTCGGCACCGGTCACACTGCTCGATGTGGCCGTGTGCGGGTATTGGTTGAGTGCCGACAGGTCTTTAGCCATGGGTCTCTCCGTTGTCTTATTGTATCACGTCACCCGCTGCGGTGCGGTGCGGATGATGTCTGGCAGGGTCTCGAACTCGATAACCACGTCGCCCGGCCCCATCTGGACCGATGTGACGTGGCATACCTCGGCGCTGAATCCAATGTCTGCATCGGTGATGGTGACCACATCGCCGGGGCGTAGGTATTGCAAGTGCTGGGGACACAGGTACGCGACCGTCCGCCGGGTGCCGCACTCGCGACGAAGCAGCCACGAGGCCACCGCCACGGCCGTTGCATCGTCCCACAGCATCGGGCTCTGCACCGGCTTGCCCTCGCGGACGCCGTACCGGGTAGCCGATGCGGTGGCCAGAGGGTGTGAGTACACAAGCGCGGTGGACGTGGACACGCCGCCCGAGTCGAGCCACTGTTGCGGGGCGAGGGTCACCGACTTTGTTGACTGCCCAGAGTCCGCACGGACACGGTACTGCACCGTGATTTTGTTCGCGACCGCGCGCACGTTGGAGTACCTGACCATGCCTTTGCGCTGCGCGCGGATTGACGTGGTGTCGATGTGCTCAAGGGCATCGGCTGCGGTGGCGTCGAGGTCCCACCACACCAGCGCCCAACCGAGAGGGCCGGGCACACAGGACACGGGCAGGATTGGTAGAATGTCGGCCTGTAGGATGTCCCACATACTCGACTCTGCGTTTACGTAGCCGGCCAGTTTGAAGTTGTTGAGCTTGTCAACAACCGACTGGCGCACCGGTGCCGTTCGCATTGTCGACCGGCCGAGAAGGTACGCGACCACATCGCCCGCATACTGGAGTACATCGCCATTCACGAGGATGCCCCCCACCGTCTGCCAGCCCGCATAGACCTCGTCAGCACTCTCGAAGAGCGGATTGCCTGCGGTCCTGACGGGGATGTCTGCGATTGTGACTGGCACGCCATATGCGTCGTATGTGTGGGAGACCCCTACGTTCTGCTTGTACGCTGTGGGCGTTGTTGGGTCGCGCTTGTTCATGATGTACAGTTGGACCAATCCGGACGACACCTCGGACGGGGTACCACAATGCCCGTAGGATAGCAGTGCTTTTGCTATCACCGACACGTTGCTGAACGACACGATACTGATTTCTGAAATGGGCGCGGGCACGGCTGGCGCGTCTGGGTCTCCTACCTCGCGGTGGCCCGGGTAGCCGATGACGAACGGGTAGGCGAATCCGAACGACTCTTCGGGGCACGTCTCCGTCGCGCTGCCCGGTGGCCCCGGGAACGTGTCGCGGTCGAGCACCATCGTGGACGAGATGAGCCGGGACGTGTCGTCGGCCGTGTCTCTCGCGATGGTCATCTCAACAGGCTCATCCCGTGACCCGTACTGCGGCTCGATGGCTTGCCCCTCAATGACCACTTGCCGCGAGGACCACGCGGAACCCTTGCGGTACAGCGACAGCTCGCCCGTGGTGTCGCCGATGTCCCACCCGAGGGCCTGCGAGGTCGCCCACGACTCGCCAGAGTTGCGAGCGGTGACGGTCCACAACATGGACACCTGTACCTCAGACTCAGCGATGCCCCGGTCGGTGGGGCTCGACTCAATGACCACATCCACAGGAGCGAGGCCGCCGAGGATGGCGCCCGGCCCGTCACCTGCAATGTTGTCGGACTCTGTGCTAAGGTAGTACGTGGTCCCGCGCACCGTTAGCGCCAGCACCCAGATGAGGTCAGCGTCGAGCATGTCGCTACGGGTCAGGGTGCCCATCAGACTTCCTCCTCCACCGTGATGCTATCGACCGCGATGACCTCGGTGGAGTATTCCTGACCGAGGACCGCGCGCCGCTGGATGCCCCCGGACAGTCGGCCGTACATCATGGCTTCCCGGCCCACAATGACCTGTGTGGCTGCGCTTGGCTCCGGTACCCTCGCGAGGTACACGACGGGGTTGAGCGGTCCGTCAGAGCGAACGATGGCGGCCTCCAGCGCCTGTGCATCCGAGACCACGCCCGCTGCCGCGTAGCCGCTTGCGGGCTCGTAGTAGTCTGGGTCGAGGGCGTAGACCGGTGTGGTGTCGGTGCCGCCCGGCCATGCCACATCAACGTAGCGCCGGGCCTGACCGCGCCGGACTGCGAACCGTCGCCCGTCCCGGCCCTCGGTGACCTCCACGTTGGTATCCGCGCCGATGGACCGGCCCCAGTCGTAGACCTGAGGTAGGTAGAACATCGGGCCAATGAGGCACACGCCGATGCGGTAGCCGTCGTCGGGGATGGTCTGGCTCGCGGGAATGCGCAGCCTCCACTTGGTCTTCGCTGCGGTGACGTTGTGAATCAACACAGTCACGGCATCGGCGCAGATGTCGCATAGTCCAGAGGTCGCCACGCTGCCGAGGCTACCAGACACGCGAATGAGCGGCTTGCGTCCGTGGGATGCGGACCACACGCCCTCGCTGTTGCCGAGGGACTTGTGAGCCGATGGGGTGCCGCCAGTGTCGAGAACGATGGTTTGCCCGTCAGTCTCATCCATGTGGATGTAGCGGGTAGCCGCTGTGCCGGTGCCCGCTGCCGTCAGGATGCGACCGTCGAGGGTGTAGGACAAGCCCGCAGTGCCGGTAGCGGTGTCGACGGTGGCGACCGCATCCCATGTCGAGCCGTTCCAGCTCTCAACGTAGGCCGTGCGGAAGTTCGTCCGGCCAAGGTAGATGCCGATGGTCCCGTTGAGCGGGCGATTTGCGCGGCCAAGGTCCCACTCGATGACCTGCTCAGCGTTGCTCGTGCTCTGCCAATACATTGCCGGCGACGGGCTAATCTGCGGGTCGATGTTGCTGATTCCGCGCGAGTAGCGGGTGCCCACGTTCCACTTGTCGGGGTAGTACGCGGGACCACCAGCGGCGTACAGGCGGCGCCCGTTGTTCAGGTCGTGCGCTGCCGTCGAGAATGGGCGGCCCGACAGGGCTTGCGGCCATGCTGACGGATGAGACAGGGGCCATTGAAGCACGCCAATGTCCTGCATTCCGAGCATCTGGAACAGTCCGTTTGTGCTGTCCGTTGATGTGGGCGCGGGGGATGTCTGCTTGACGTAGACGGTATCCATCAGCGTCCCGCCGCTCACTGCGTGCGCGACAGATGCGACGTTCACGTAGGTCCATACGCGGGAGGTTGGCTGCCTGTAGAACACCCCCACGGTCACGTTGGCGCCCGTCGAGTATGACGAGATGATGGCCCAGTCTTTCTCACCGGATGGCAGGCCGGTCGCGGTGAACTTGCTTGCTGCGTTGGTGACATCGTACAGGCCCACCGACGTATCAGACAGCCGAAGGCGTACACTGATGTCCCGGGTACCGTCGGACCATTGCGCGCCACGGTAGAGGGTGTCGTTGGTCTCGGACCCGCCCACCGTGATGTTGACGGCGCGGAACATGACCACACGGTTCATCGACGCGCCAGCGCCAGCCAGCCCGCACGACATCGAGGCAGAGTAGACCTGCGACGCTGTGGCCGCAATCTGGAGTTTGCCCGCGCTGGTGATGGTCTCTGTCGGCGTGCCAGAGTTCGCCATCGTGAAGTTGCCCCATGCCGATGGGACCGAGATGGGCAGGTACGTGCATCCGTGAATGAGTCGCGTGGACTCGGCGCCACGGTCGGACCCGATGTCGAGCCAGTCGATGGACGAGTAGCCGCCGAAGTGCGCAAGCCACAGGTCGGTGTTGCGGGTGCCCGCCTGCGTTGCCGCGCCGCCTGCGTACAGGAGTTGGTCGCGGTACTCGACGAGGATGGGCGGGCTAATGTTGGTGCCGCTCGCGGGCCGGTCCAGGCACTCGGTTGTGTCACCGGTGCGGAATGATCCCCGCTCGAAATACCGCGCGTCGAGGGTGTAGTCGTAGTCGGGCTGGTCTGGTCGGACGACCAACAGGTCGATGCTGTCGGCGTTTGAGCTCGCCTCGCGCGCTTGGATGTAGATACGTCCGTCGGTCGCGAGAGTGCTCCGGAATGACATGTAGTTCAGTCCGTTGCGGTTTCCTAACTGGATGTCTGTGTTCCATGTGGGCGCGTCAATGAGCGTCTGGTATGGCGACGGTTTGACCACCGCGTAGAGGTTGCTGATGGCGTCTGCGCGGTAGATGATGATGACCTGACCGAGCGGCGTCCGGTAGCACTGCGGCTCGGTGAGGTCGTGCGTTCCCGTGGCGTAGCTTTCGACGGTGACCCAACTTGCCCCCATGTCCGGGGATACGATGTGGTACCAAGTGGTCGTTCCACCGTCGATGTTGTGGAACATCGCAGTAATGAAGCCGTCATGGTAGCAGGCGGACAATCGGTACGGGGCCGATGTGTTGGGCACCGAGAAGCGTCGCCCACCCCAGACGATTTGCTGCCACGTCTGGCCCGCGTCGTCGCTTGCGTAGATGTGGACGCTGTACTCGTCGGACGGGCTGGGGTAGATGCCGCGCCGCTGAACCTGTAGAAACAGGACCCGCTCGCCACCGTCCCGGGGCACCACCATGAGCGCAGACGGGGCGACGCCAGGGGCTACGGTGATGGTGCTGTCGATAGCCACCGCCGTCCACGATGTCTCGTCCGGTGCCCGATAGAGGCACTTGGGGTAAGTGGAACCGCTGCCCGCGATGATGACCGTCCCGTCGGACATGCGAACGGCTGATAGGTCTTTGGTGGGGCCGCTCGACTTGATGTAGATATCGGTGATGTGCCGGTATGCAAGCCACCCGAGGTAGTCGGTGTCGTTGGTCGATGCCGAGTCGCGCCAGATGTAGGACCCGCCCGAGCCGTTCGCGCTCGCCTCGCCGGGAGACACGGTGGTGACGGTCATCTCGTCATTTGTGAGCGCGTCGCCAATCTGCCGCAGGTCGAGGTACCCTGTGTTGCTCGCGTCCGGCTGGGGCGCGTCTGGCTCTGGCCCTGCCTGCGTGACCGACGTGCCCGCGCCTTGGTTGTCATGGCCAAACGCACCGTCGAGAAGGAGGAAGCCGTGCAGGTCGTCGGGGGTGACTGCGCTCATCGGGCGATTCCTCGGTACGGATTGGTCCGCGTGCTACGGGTGCTGCCGGTGCCCCCTCGCCCTGCGTGCTCTGTGAGTATCACGTCGAGGACCCTGTGGCGTAGCATCAAGTTTACCGACGTGGACCCGCCGGATGACTGCCCGCGATTGGCTGCCGCGACCGCTTCTTCGCCGCCGATGGCCCGGACACCTTGCCGTGTGAGCACACCCTCGCCGGCCTCGACGGCGGCCCCTACGTGGCGACCGCTGCCGGCCTGTGTGCCCATTGGGACCATGCCGCCGAGGTCAAATGTGGGCGGGCTCGTGGACGCCACCACGCCGGCTTGCACGCCGCCGAGCGCCACGATTCCCGCTGCTGCTGCTGATGCCGCGATGGGCTCGCCGATGGTCGCATAGACGCGCATGACCGCCGCCGATGTGCTCATCGCAATGCCCGCGATGTCGGCCGACTGTTGCGCGCGGAACGCTTTGGTGACCGCCTCCTGCTGCTTCTCAAGGTTCTGTCTGATGCGCTTCTTCTGCGCCTTGCTCAGGTTGTCCTCGTTCGCGATGAGAAACGCTTGCAGCTTCGCACCCTGCTTCATGCGGTCATTCACTACCGCCGACGTCGCTGCGCGGCCGAGGTCGGTGTATGCGTTGGCGACGGACATGGCGTCGTTGATTTGTTGCGCGACCTGCTGCGCCCGTTCTTCTGCGAGGTCGGCCTCAAGTTCCTTGATGGTCTCGATGCGCTCGGCCTCAAGTTCTGCCAGCCGCTCCTGATAGACCTCTGCGGCCTCGACCTCATCGGCGCCCCGCTCGATGGCGGCGTCGATGCGGGACTCAAGGGCTGCCCTCTGTGCCTCGTATTGGATGGTGACGGACTCAATCATGTCCGCGAGTTCGCCCGTCCTTGCGGCTTGGTTGGTGATGGTCTCTGATCGAATCTTCGCGAGTGACTCAGACGCCTCTGCCTCCTCGTTTTGCCTGCGCATCATTGCGACAACACGCTCCCCGTACTGCTCGCGGGCGAGGTCGGCGGCGGCCTGTTCCTTTGCGGCAGCAGCAGCAGCAGCGGCGGCGGCTTTCGCGTTGGATGCGGCGGCAGCAGCGGCTGCGGCCTCGCGCTTGGATGCCCCCTCCGCCCGTTGCCTTGCCTCAACCTCTGCCTCTTTCGCGAACCGCAGGTCTTCGGCCTGCTCAATGGCTACAGCCTCGCGGGCGTTGATGCCGTCAATCACTGCGACTTGCTTCTGTTGCTGTGCCGTGATGGCCTGCAATGCCGCTGCCGTACCCTCGTTTACTTGGTTGTTCGCGAGTAGGTTCTTGCGCTCGGTCTCAAGTTGAGCCACGCGAGCGCGGGCGGCCTCACGCGCGGCGTCCGCCCCTCGCTCAATGGCGCGGACTTGCTCGTCATACGCTGCGCTGATTGGGTCCACGGCCCCGGTGAGCTCGCTGAGTTCGTCGGCGACTTCTGTTACCGCATTACTGAACCCACCGAACGCCCGCTGTGCCCGAGTAGCGGCGGCGGAGCTCGCTTCGGCGGCCTTCTCTGCCCGCTCAAGTTGGTTTGCGAAGTACAGATAGGCGGCACCCGCAGCAGCAGCGGCGATAGCCACAGGGCCGAGGGCGGCCACAGAGAGGCCGGCACCACGACCCACCGCCTCAAGCCCGCCAGCGGCATCGCCCAGCCCCCGCGCCACGGCGCCGAGTTTTGGGTCTACCGTGTCAAGCGCCCCAGCAAGGCCGCCCATTATGGAACTCGCCTCGCCCGCTTTGCTTGTGACCGCATCCATATGGTCTGCACTGCGGCCCATGTTGTCGAGGGACCTTGACGTGTCGTCAATACGGTCGGCCGCTAAAGCGCTCGCGTCTGCGGCCTTCTTCGCTGCGGATGTCTGGCGGGTGTACGCTTTCGCTGTTGCGTCTGCGGCCTTCTTCGCGGCAACCTCTGCGCGCTTGTACTGCCGCTCAAGTTCCTTGACTGCGAGCTTTGCTTCCTTCTCCGTCATCCCCGGGATCTTGGCCAGTTCGCTTTGGAGCTTTGCAAGGTCTGCCGAGAACGTCAGCGATACAGATTCGCGCGATGCCATTATATGCCCCCTGCGATGATTTTAGCCAAAGCTGGCCCGAGCGCCTTGGCCCTCCTTCGGTACGGCCGGACGAATAGCACAGACCATGCGTGCTGCTTTCGGCCGAGTCGCTTCTGCGCGTCGTAACGCTTGACGCTTGTGCCCTTGACCCACCGGAACCGATCTGAGCGGGCACCCTTCGATTCCCCGACTTGGTACGACCGGACCGCGTAGGCCCACGCTGCCCGAGACAGGATTACCGCCCGAATCTCGCCCTTCGCGGCCCTCATCTCAACCACGAACGACAACGCAGACGGAAGGGTCAGGTTGTGCTGCTTGGCGCGCGCCACCTTTGCATACGCGCTACCCGCCACAATGTTGCCGTGAGTGTTGTACGTTCGTGGCCACTCCGCCTC
>Ga0307488_10001665_pt1 | contig 18594 bp, 17 predicted proteins | sample SB02metaG_FD_202248 | JGI IMG/M metagenome (GOLD analysis project Ga0307488, IMG submission 202248) | Sea-ice brine microbial communities from Beaufort Sea near Barrow, Alaska, United States - SB 0.2 | ecosystem: Environmental > Aquatic > Marine > Coastal | place: USA: Alaska | collected... | reverse complement strand
CTTCTGACCTCTTCGAAGGCTTTTACGAAGCCTTTACCGTCAGTGTTCTCACCGACCAATTTGCCGTCTCGGTTCACTACACAGTTCACCGCTCCGATAACGCGGGCTGATTCTCCTAGTTCGTCAAGGAATTTGATTACTTCGGTCTTGTGAGGAATCGAACAGTGAAAACCTCTCCAGTTCATCGCTCTCGCGCCTGCTACGGCTTGTCCAAGCGAATCTGGTTCCACCTCGCAGTTGACGTACCTAAAGTGAAGTCCATGTGCTGCATATGCAGCCTCTGCCATAACCACGGTGGGGTTTGAATCAGACCCCTGGGAAAAACAGCCAGTTAGTTCGTGTCTGAAGGATCCACCTATGTCTAAAGTCATAGCCATAGCTTATTCGGCGGCGCTCACCACTCGACGCATGAGTTCGGAGATTATGACTCACCCACCCGACTCAGCGCTAAACCCTGAAACAAAGTTCTTTCTAGACGGCGATCCCTTTGGTTTTCTAAGTTAATGTGAAAACCCAGGTCTGACCTAATGTCGGCCAGACCTGGGTTTTAAGTCACAACTAGTTCTTGTGTGTCTCGTCTGAGCGGAAATCGGTGTAGGTGTATGGGTTGTCCATAACCTTAGACACTGGAATCTCCGGAGTCATTGACTCATTCCAGGCGTCCTCGCCCATTTCACTCTGAAGGTAGCTAACGGTTTCTTCGATCTGTGACTTGTTAACCTTGATGGCCTGGTCACTGATTCTGTGGTTGTGCTTTACGATTTCACCGTTGACAAGGACCGTGTGAACATCTCCACGGTTCACCTGCATCACAACGTGGCCGTAAGGGTTCACAAGTGGGTACATAACAGGAGAATTGTCATTCTTGATTAGAACAACATCCGCGTATTTGCCGACCTCCAGGCTGCCAATCTTGTCTTCCATTCCAAGGGCCTTAGCGCCTCCCATGGTTGCGTACTCGACGACGTGCTCGCTGCGCAAGAGTGAGTTGGTGATCGTCTCGTTCTTTGCGTGAGCAAGCATGTGCTCCATCGAGCGGTCAGCCCCAAGGGTTGTGCGCATTGCGGTGAACATGTCCGCACTCATCCAGACGCTGGTGTCGATGCTCATGGATACATCAACGCCGTGCTTTCTAAGCTTCCAAGTCGGAGGATAGCCCTGACCACAGCTCTGCTCGCTCTCGGTGGAAACTGAAACAGAACCTCCGGTGGCTGCGATCTTCTGGTAGCTGTCGTCTCCAAGGGTTGTAGCGTGCACGTATACGTTCCCAGGCGTCATGAAGCCGTTGTCATACATCAGATTGATGCTTGTATCGCTTGTGGCACCCCAAACACCGGCGTGGGTTGTAACTGAAAGACCTAGGTCTCTCGCCACCTCAAATGCTGCTCGCTCTGGGAATTCCGGGTCTCCAGTAACGTCAAAAGCCATCTGGAACCCCATCATGTCTGACGCGGATCGCGACTGCATGAATTTTTTGAATTCTGGAGTTGTGGACCACTCCCACGGTCCCCCATGGATGTTTCCGTATGCGAAAACAAAACGCCCTGGTGAGTGCTCGAGTGCGTCTATCGCAGCCTCGGCGTGCTCGGTGGTTCTTAGCCCGTGAGACCAGTCAACGGTCGTCGTGACACCGGATTCCACGGCCTCAAGGGCGCTGAGCATGTTTCCAGCAGCCATGTCTTGGGGACGGAATAGTTTGCCGTATTGCAAGTAGTACCAGACGAAGTACTGAGTTAGTGTCCAGTCAGCGCCGTAGCCGCGCATGGCGGTTTGCCACATGTGGCGATGTGTGTCGACCATACCCGGCATAATGATGCCGCCGCTGGCATCGATTTCTTGAGTGCCGGCTGGAACCTCTAGGTTCTGACCAACAGCGATAATTTTCTCGCCCTTGACATAAACATCACCCTTGGGAATTACGTGCTTGGACTTGTCCATCGTGAGCACGATTCCGTTACGAAAAACAATGCCATTGCTGGCGTTACCAAGTGAATATTGGGTCTTTGACATCGGGATCTCCTTCGAACGCCTCTGTTGCTGACTCCCACACCTTTTAGCTTCTGAATAACCCAAAAACTTTTAAGATATCGGACAGTTGTCCGTAAGATTATGATTTTTTTTCACACATGTCAACTAGTAAGAAGAGAAAATCTAATTTTGCATTAGAACTCTGGCACTATAGAGAGATACTTAAACGGACACTTGTACGGAAAGGGGCAACTATGGACGAGGCACTGCTTTTTTTGAGGGTAGTTTTGGCGCTTTTGATTTTCGGCCATGCCGCCCAAAAACTCTTTGGATGGTTTCAGGGAAACGGCGTAACCAAGCACGGCGCAATCTTTGAATCTTTCGGACTAAAGCCAGGAAAGCTGATGGTTCTGGTCGCAGGCGTTACGGAGCTAATTGGTGCCGCGCTTATTGCCTCGGGTGCCCTGACTTTATTGGGTGCCACAATGATTCTTTCAACGATGCTTGTGGCAATAGCGTTCTTATTTCCAAAAGGAATCTGGGGCCACCTTGGTGGCTATGAGGTTGCCTTCAGCTATGCGGCCATAACCGTAGCCCTAATGCTTGCTGGTCCCGGGAAATACTCCATTGACGCGTCACTCGGGCTTGATTTTACGGGCTTAGGCTTTGCAGCAGCTGGAATTGGGGCTGCAGTCATAGGTGCGTCACCACTGATCATCATGTTGAGCAGCTTTAGAAAAAAGGCAAGCGCTTAAAGTAAAGAGGCCCTCAATTGAGGGCCTCTTTTTTTAGATCTGAATGGACGGGTATTCTCTGCCCTTCCAGTGAGAAAGCTTTTTAGCCATCTCGATCTGGAAACTCAGTGGTCCACTGCGCTTCATGAACTCTTCGTCATAGAGAGCGATCATGATTGTGAGGTTTAGGAAGAAGTGAGCTCCCATTTCAAAGAGTGCCACGTAGTCATGCTCGACTAACGCACGTCTTTCTTCGTCAGTCAGCGAGTGAACGGTTGTAAATTCAACCGCGTTCCCGCCCTGACCCAGAGCCGGCCCAATCTCTTTCTCCCACATTGCGACCAATCCAGCTGGGTCGCTCTTGTACTGTGCCAAAAGTTTCGGATCGCGATCAACTGTAAAAAGAAACTTGTTCACGTAATACTTGCTCATCGTGGGTCTCCTTCTGGGTACCAAGTCATATACATTTCCATGGTGTGGAATAGATCGAGGCTGTCAACGTAGGAAGCCTTTTCGGGTCCAGCAATACCCATCATAAGAATCAGGTCCAAGAATCCGTGAGTGGCATTGCCGGCTTTACTCATTGACTCCATTGTGACATTCTCGAGGATTGCATCTATGTTTCCCTCCGACAGCCATTCAATGGCCTGTCGATCAAACACTGGATCCGGTCCAGTCTCGTGGAATTGTCTCGGCCCACCTAGCTCGAGCGACAAGTGCCCGCTGCCAACTGCTGCAATCTTTTTGTCAGTTGGGTAGGCATCGATAATTTCTCGAATCGCGCGACCTAGGTCCCAGAAGCGCTTGGGGGAAGGTAGCGGTGGCGCGAAAATGTTCGTGTAAATCGGCACGACCGGGAGGTCAGCCTGAGGACGGGTGGTGATAATAGGGCAAATAATTGAGTGGTCAATTTTGAGTTCGTGGCTCACCGAAAAGTCAAAGCCCCGATCTAGTAGCCCCTGCAGCATGAAGCCTGACAGGTCTTCGTCCCCGTCAAGCACATACTTTGGAATCCCGAACTCACGCTCCTCGTTGTAAAAAGTAGCGTCATATTTCGCCTGCTTTCCGATCAGGAAAGTTGGGTAGTTGTCATAGAAAAACTGATGGAAATGATCTGACCCGACCATGACCAAAATATCCGGCTCCGCAGCGGTGAGTGTCGCTCTGTAAGCCTCGACCTTCTGCTGCCACTCATCTGCTTGCGGCATGCGCTCCTCAGGAGGAGCAGTAGTTGCCTTCAGGTAAAAGGGGTGATGCGTAGTCGCCAAGACTGCTGTCAACCTGGCCATTTTCTCTCCTTCGAGTTAGTGCTAAACGGTCTAACCTTCGTAGACCGCGTTTCGATCCACTGAGTAATAAACATCTGGGCCAATCGGGTTCTCATGCTCCTCGGCCAAGTGACCAACTAGGCCTGCTGTCCGAGCTAATAGCGCGAATCCCCTGAGCAAGTCGATCGGAAGACCTAAGTCAGCCAATGCAGCGCCACCAACACCCGCTCCATTGAGTGGGAGCTTCTTTCCTAGGATCGATTCGTGAACCTCCCCGATGGCCTCATATAGGGCCAGGTGGGGGCCATAAACACCTTCTGCTTTGGCAATTTGAAACATCACTGGTGTTCTTGGGTCACCGTTTTTGTGAACTGGATGGCCAAGCCCCGGGATTCTGCGCTTGGCGCTGTTTTCCTCAGTGACAATCGAAATTGCTAGCTCCTTGAAATCTTCCTCAGAGAAGTTTGAAGTGTCTACATCCTTGACTCGTTGATTAAGGAATTTTCCGGTGTCCTCAGTGACACCCAAGAACCTCGACCCTCCGCCCAAAAGTCCAGCCGCTATTGCCCCTTGAATGCTGTCTGGCGCTGAATAATAGGTCATCCGAGCTGCTATCGCTGTTGGAGTGAAACCGTGGTCTGCCAGTGACACCAGAACGGCTTCAAAAAGCCTTACCTGTCCCGGGGTTGGCCTTTTTTTAGTTGCCATCCAAAAAGCAAGTTCTCCAAACCCAACTTTGCCCATAAGGTCCTGCGCTAGATCCTGCCCTAGCAGGTAGATGTTGTCAGCGTCACTAGTTCCGAGGCCGGTCTTGTATTCGGTCAATTTGTGCCTCCTCCTGGAGATTGTAACCATTCACGGATCTCTTGTGAATGCTGCCCAAGCGAAGGCGGGGAGAGTCTGTAACTTGCGGGTGTCTTGGACAATCCAATCGCGTTGCGAATCATTGGAATCTGCTGGTCGCCAACCTGTATAACGGGGTCAAGGCCAAGTGAAGTTGCTAACTCAACGCCCTGCTTAATAGTGTTAATTGGACCGCAGGCAACGCCGGCATCTGTCAAAAGCGTGAACCATTCCTGAATCGACCTCTTTGAAAGCGCCTCTACTAAATACTCACGTAGTGCTTTTCTATTTAGATTTCTGCTTGCCGAATCCAGGAATCTTTCATCCTCAATCAGCTGCCCTAGTCCTAGGACCCTGCACAGGCTTGCAAACTGTGTGTTGTTTGCTGCGACGATGATGATGTCACCATCCTTTGCGGGAAGAGGCTCATAAGGGAAAAGTGAGGGGTGCGAGTTACCCATACGGAAGGGGACTTCGCCTCCGGCTATGTAAGTCGAGGAGTGATTAGCCATTGCCGCTAATGCCGTAAGCATAAGGTTTACTTCGACGTGTTGACCCTCACCAGTGAGGTTTCGATGGTTCAATGCGGCCAAAATACCTATCGTCGCTTGCATGCCAGTCATGATGTCAAAGACTGAAACTCCGCTTCGGAAAGGTTCCCCTTCCGGGCTTCCGGTGAGGCTCATGAGTCCGCTAGCCGCCTGCACAATCAGATCGTAACCGGGAAGCTTTGCTCCCTCTTTCGATCCAAATCCGCTAATTGACGCATAGATAACATTGGGGTTTTCTTTTGCGACGGACTCATAGTCCAAGCCAAATTTTTTCAACCCACCTGGCTTAAAGTTCTCAATCACTATGTCCGCCCTGCGGACAAGCTCCTTAGTTAACTCCAAATCCTCGGCGTCGCCAAAGTCCAGAACGATGTCTCTCTTATTGCGGTTTATCCCGAGGTAGTAGGTAGATACGCCGTCGCGCTGAGGCGGTCGCCAGCTCCTGGTCTCGTCGCCAACAGGCGATTCAACCTTAATAATTTCAGCACCAAGGTCCCCAAGCATTTGGGTTGAGTAGGGGCCCGCAAGTACCCTAGATAGGTCAGCGACCAGCAGGCCACTTAAGGGCCCAGCCACCGCTTCGGTGCCGTTCTGGCTTTTTCCTGTGGTCAAAGTCCAACCTTTTCAATACTGCGGTCAAATGTCCGTCTAGCGGACACTTCCTATTGTGAATGATAACCTTCTAGGAGTCAACCCAACTTGGGGGGTAACCTAACCTTAAGTTATATGTGTTCGATGGCCATTGGAGGGCAGCAGTGAGACAAAGCAATCCCGACTTCATCGAAGCTCTGGCCAGAGGGCTAGAAGTAATTAGGGTTTTCGGCACCTTTAAGGGTCAGTTGTCATTGAGTGAGATCGCAACTGCGACAAACCTTGCCCGCCCAACCGTTCGACGCATTTTGATAACGCTGGAATCTTTGGGTTATGCAACCTCAGCCAATGGGGCTTTTTCACTAACACCAAGGGTGTTGGATTTGGGAACTGCTCACGTGGCGAGCAGCAACATTTGGGACCTAACCAGACCGCACCTTATAAAGTTGGTTGGTGAGCTAGACGAATCTTCCTCCATCGCTCAATTAGATGGAGGTGACATTGTCTACGTCTCTAGGGTGGCGGTTCCTAAGCTAATTACACTTACGGTTTCAATTGGAACCAGGTTCCCTGCCTATGCAACCTCACTCGGTAAGGTTCTGCTTTCAGGTCTTAGCGATGATGAGGCGTTGGTGATCCGTCACAAGACTTCGACCTCAATGATTTCCCCCTCCTGGCAGCCCTCCGATGAGGAGTTCCTAACTGCAATTAGACAAGTTCGAGCCAAGGGCTGGGCAATGACTGATCAGCAGTTGGCACCGGCCATTCGCTCTGTTGCGGCGCCGATTCGAAATGGAAATGGCGAGATTGTGGCAGCCATAAACGTGAACACCCACGCCATGGAAACCAATGAATCTCGATTAACAGAAGTAATTCTTCCTAGGCTCTTGCAGGCAGCTAGAGAAATTAGCGCAGACTGGGCGTCCTGGGAGAGCCGAGCAGAAATCGACCTAACTTAGGCTTTCTTTTTTCGGCCATAAAGAGCGACTACGCCTAAAACGATAACTCCATAAATCAGCTGCTGGATGTTTGACCCAAGGTTCGCAACACTCACAAGCGTTGCCACTTGGCCAAGCACAAAGGCTCCCCCAACTGTTGCCACGAATGATCCACTGCCCCCAAATATGCTCGCCCCGCCAACAACCACTGCCGCAACCGAACCAAGCAGGTAACTCGCACCCATGGTTGGGGACGCTTGACTGTAGAAACCGACAATCACAATTGCAGCTATCGCATTCAGGAATCCGGTCAGAGCCCAGCCCATGATGCGAGTTCGATCAACACTTATTCCTGCATACCTAGCAACTTCGGCGCTGGTCCCCGTCACAATGAGCTGTCTGCCCCAACCTGAGTAACTAATCAGCAACTGGAGACCGACCATGAGTATCAGCCCTAGCAAAAGAGCTGCCGGAAAACTGGTCCCTAGAAACTCGATTCGACCAGACGTTACCGCGCTAACAGCCTCAGGTATTGTGGCGAGCTCTGAGGATCTGAAGAGCAAAAGAATGATGCCAAACAAGAATCCATTCATCGCAATGGTCGTGACTATGGGTGTGAGGTTTAGTTTTGTGATAATCAAACCATTTACCGCTCCGACCATTGCGCCGAGTGCAAGCGTTACAAGCAGAGCCAAACCAACCCCCAATGACCTGGTTAGGGTCAAAAAGCTCAGGGCAGTGAATGCGATGGTGTTGGCAACTGACAGATCAATTCCACCCTGGACTATGGCCACGGTTTGCCCATAGGACGCGACCGCAAGGATCATGGCAAATGCCGCGGTGCCAAGCAATGACTCGATTGACATAAGTCCTGGCCGAATCAGGCCTCCAATAAAGAAGAGGCCGAGGAATGCCACGAAAGGCCAAGCTGCCCGAGGCGTCTTAGAGATAGTCACGCGAAGGGAGTTCATTTAGTCTTCCTTCTTTCCGCCTGAATCCTGGAAACCAAGGCAGGAATAGCAACTACCGACAGCAAGATCAGAGCCGCAATTATGTATTGCCAGCTGGAGTTGATGCCTGCAAAGTAAAGGAAGTTGCCGATTAGGCCGAGCGTGAAAGCCGCCAAGATCGCACCAAGGATGCTGCCTCGACCGCCAGCAAAAGCGACGCCTGCCAGCGCAACGGCTGCAATTGAATTCAACAAGTAGGCGTCGCCACTTCTTGGGTCTCCGGTGAGGGTGGAGCCAGCTAGCATGATGGCACCGATGGACACAGTGACGCCGCTAAGCATGAAGGCAAGCAAGATTGTGCGCTTGGAGTTCACCCCAGCGGCCTCCAGACCATCCGCATTACTTCCGACTGCGTAGACGTGGCGGCCGAATCGCGTGCGCTGAAGCAAGAAGTAAAGTGCCACTGAAAACAGCGCCAGCCAGAAAACGCTTACTGGAACAAACGGAATCAGTTCGCCACTTGTGGCAAGGAAGAAGTCATAGGAGATTCCTCCTCCTGGACGATCCATGAGCTCTCTTGTGAGAGCACCAATAATGAAGAAGCTCGCCAGAGTCACTGCGATTGCTGGCAGCCGGAAGTAGGCAACCAGGAACCCATTGAACAACCCGGCCGCAGCACCAATGCCCAATGTGACCGGAATCGCGATTGCAGGAGAGAGATTCACCATCAGGAGTGCGAAAGATACGTTGCTCAGGCTCATTATGGCCCCGATAGAAATGTCAATTCCGCCGACAATAACCACGATCATTTGCGCCAGGGCAGCAAAGGCTAGAGGCACAACCAGATTCGACGCAGTCTGGAGTTGAAACCTAGTCAAGATCTCAGGGTTGATTGCGATGTAGAGGGCAAAGAATGTTGCAAACGCCACAATCGGTGCCGTTGCGCCCTCGCTTCTAAGCCTTGCAAGGCCGCCGGATGAAAAGAGCCGTCTGAACCTAGTCATTATTTCCTCCCATTGCAGCCCCGACAACTTCATCGGCAGTAAGGGTGGCACCTGCCAGTGTCTTCACAATCTTGCCCTCGTACATCACAACAGCGCGGTGACACACATTCACTATCTCTTCTACTTCAGTTGAGAGCCACAACACCGAAATACCGGCTTCACTCAGTCGCAAAATAGACGAATACAAATCTTGCTTTGCACCAACATCCACTCCACGAGTTGGGTCATGCAACAAAAGTAGTTTGCGGTTTTTATCTACCCATCTTCCAAAAACAAGCTTTTGTTGATTTCCGCCGCTCAAGGAACCTGCCGCCTCCCTGACACCACGAGTCTTAACCGAAAGCGATGAAATCACACTGTTCAACCAGCCCTGTTCCTTTTTTATAACGGGCTTACCGCCAAAACCAAATAACTTTTGCCATGGGAGCACCAAGTTCTCCCCAACCCCAAGGGCCAACGCAAGACCTTGAAGCTTTCGGTCCTCCGGCACAAAACCCACCCCGAGCCTCACTGCTAACTGTGGGTTCATTCTCCGAAGTTTGATGCCGGCGAACTCCCAATTGTCTGCCCTCGCAGCGTGGGCTCCAAACAGCGCAGAAAGTAGCTCCGATTGGCCATTCCCAGCCAGTCCGCCAACACCAACTATTTCTCCAGGGTAGATTTCAAGATCTACGCCATAGAGTCGGTCAGACCTCAGGTTACTTACCCGAAGCACGGGTTCACCAATAATTTTTATTTCAGTTGTCTGAGGAAACTGGCTGCTGGTCTCTCGGCCTGCCATCATTGATACCAGCTCGTCAACACTCCAGCTTCCTTTTGTGAAGCTTCCAACCTGCTCCCCATCACGCATCACGATGACCCGATCAGCAATTTCAGCAAGTTCGTTCATGCGGTGAGAAACGTAGATAACTGTTCCACCGGAAGCGGTCAATTCTCTGATTCGTTCAAAAAGCCAGCTGACGCCAGGTGGCGTGAGAGCCGACGAGGCTTCGTCAAGGATCAAAAGCCTCGGATTCCCCACGAGGCTTCTCACGATTTCAATTAGTTGCCTATCGGCCAACGAGAGCGAAGCCACCAAGGACTCTGGCGCAATGTGAGATAAATCAAATTTTTCTAATATTTTTCGTGCTGTTTCACTGGCACTTTTTTGACTAAAGCGGCCAATTGGGGACTTGTCCACAAGATCCAGGTTCTCACTAACGGTTAAACCCGGAATCAATGAAAGTTCCTGAAAGGCGCACGAGACACCGTGTTTTCTCGAATCTCCAACGCTTGCAGGGTTGATTTGCTCGCCGTCGACGGAAATCTGCCCACTTGATCTTGAAACTGCGCCCGCGATTATTTTGCTTACCGTTGACTTGCCGGCGCCATTTTCACCAACCAAAGCGACCACTTCACCAGGGTATGCCTCAAGGCTTACGCGCTTTACAGCATGTATCGCACCATAGTTTTTAGATAGGTCTGTGACTATTAAACGTGGTACAACCGGGGCTGTTTTACCAGCCCCGGTTGTTTTTTCTGAAGTTGTCATCGACTTACTTCAAGTACCAGGTATCGATCTCTTCAGCGGTTATATCTAGACCAGGGAAGTTGTATCCGAGTTGATAGTTCGCGCTGTAGTCGGCCAAACAGTACTCATCAGCGTTGTCAACTGTGATCTGCAACACTGGGAAATACTGTTCACGATCTAGTGTCTCGCCATTTAGCAGACGAAGAATCTCAGCTAGACCCTTTGCGTAAATTGCTGGCTGTGCGAAAACGTTGTTCGCTCTAAGGCCTTGGTCTTTGTATTCCGCGAGAGTGCAAGCTTCGCCGTTGTAGCCGCTGCCTCCAACTGTTGGAACGAAAGGTATGCCAGCGGCAGCAAATGCCTCTGGAGCACCCTGTCCACCAGCCAAGAACGAGTAAACACCACCAATGTCAGGGTTAGACCTAAGAATTGCTGCCATGTTCTCCTGAGCAGTCGCTTCGTTCCAACCGTTAGTACTCTGAGCCACAACCTTAGCTCCACCCTCTTCAAGGGCAGCGATTAGGTAGGGCATAGCACCGTCGTTGAGGGGAACGCCAGGAAGACCCTCTAGCACTGCAACCGTCTTGTTATCGCCAAGGTTGTCAAGTAGCCACTGAACACCGATTGCACCCGCGCTGTTGTAGTCAGGTGATACGACGTAAACCTCTTCGTTGTCATACACCCCGCCAACTGCCATAACTGGGATGCCGTTTGCCAGCGCCGCAGCAACAGCTGCGTCTGCGCCAGATGAAGACGCAGGGTCAAACAGAATGGCGTCGACGCCCTCAGCCACGAAGTTCAGCATTGCTGCGTTCTGAGCTGCAGCATCATTGTCGTTTGTGCGAACAACTCGAACTTCAACGATGTCTCGGTATTCAGGACGGTTAGCTAGTGCCTGAAGAGCGGCTAAGCCGGTCTCACGCCAAGCTTGTCCTCCAAGTGGCTCGCTAAAGCCCACTACAAACTTTTCAACAGTCGTCTCAGTAGAGGTGTCGGTTGAAGATGAAGTTTCGCTTGCAGTTGGAGCTGGAGCAGATGCACAACCCGCGAGGGTTAGCAGTGCAGCGGAAAGCAATGCAATCGAGGCCTTGGCCTTTGCTGGTTTTGAAAGCTTAATTCCCATTAATTTCTCCCTTGAAACCTGGTTGCGGCTGAAGATCCAACCACAAATAATTTTGCGGACATATGCCCGCACAGCGGACATAAAGATAGCTAAGCGCTCCGTGAGAAATAAGTCAAGCTACCGGAACGGTTATTTAGATAACAAATTGGGCAAGTTTCACAAATTCCTCTCGGCGGACAATCAGCCGCAAATACCAAAGAGTTGGCATAAATGCGTCAAGTAAAAGGCATGTGCCCTAGATGAATAGGTCGAGGTGTTGCCGAGTTCGTAGTCTCTCTGATGCACGCGTGCAGTCAGCTGAGTTTTGGCTGGATGAGCCTTGCCTGCTGCAAAACATATGCCAAAAACAGACTCTATTGATTGGAATCGCCCGAAAGAGCACGAAATGAAGAAGCCCAAGAAGTTGTGAAGGCTTCTTGGGTTTCAGTGCGCTTGGAGGGACTCGAACCCCCAACCTTCTGATCCGTAGTTATGTTGCATTGCCTCTGCCCAGGGCCTGAGTGGCACTGTACCCCAGTATTTTATTCGTCAAGCCACCCTTTGCAGATATGCCCATTCCTGTCCATTTCCGCCCGTTGAACGGAATCTAAACGGAATTAGAGGTCCTCTTGCTTGAAGACTGAATCAAATGACTTGTCTGGCAACTTCCACAATAATGAGCGGATAAACCCAACGGCCTCTGCTGCGCCGTGAAGACGATCCATTCCGGCATCCTCCCACTCAACTGAAATCGGTCCTTCATAGCCAATAGAGTTCAAGGCCCTAAAAGAGGATTCCCAGTCAATTTGACCCCTGCCAGTCGAAACAAAGGTCCAACCTCTTCGAGGATCGTCCCAACCCAGGTGAGAGCCGAGTCGTCCAACCCTGCCGTCAGCGGGCCGAACGAAAGTATCTTTGCAATCAACGTGGTAAATACGATCAGCAAAATCTAGAATGAAATTCACCGGATCAATGTCTTGCCAGTGCATGTGACTCGGATCCCAATTCAAACCAAAGGCCGGTCGGTTGTCTATTGCCCTGAGTGCCCGGATAGTCGTGTAGTAGTCATAAGCAATTTCCGAGGGGTGCACTTCAAGAGCGAACCTGACACCCTCAGAATCAAAAACGTCCATGATTGGATTCCAGCGCTTAGCAAAGTCCTCGTAGCCAGCCTCGATTACCTCTTTAGAAACTGGAGGGAACATAGCAAAATACTGCCAAATTGAGGAGCCGGTGAACCCAACAACTGTTTCCACTCCGAGCTTGCGAGCCGCAATAGCGGTTAGCTTCATTTCTTCACTGGCGCGCTGGCGAACACCCTCTGGTTCACCATCACCCCACACCTTGGGTCCGACGATGTCCTTGTGCCTGAAATCAATTGGGTTGTCACAAACCGCCTGCCCTTTCAGGTGATTGGATATCGCATAAACCTTCAGGTTGTACTTTTCCAGAATTGACAGACGCTCCGCCACGTACTTTTCATCGACCGCTGCCCTATGGACATCAAAGTGCTCGCCGCTACAGGCGATTTCCAAGCCGTCGTAACCCCAGTTGCTCGCTAGCTTCGCGACCTCTTCAAGCGGAAGATCGGCCCATTGACCGGTAAATAAGGTAACTGGACGAGTCACTATTTCTCCTGTTGTTAGTTGGGCAAAAGGCTAGTTGAATTTTGGTGTTTCTGGGCCGCTACATCCACCCAAGTCCCGCTTTCAGCAGATTCAAGAACCGCGTCGACCAATGCTGCTGACCTGAGGCCGTCTGCAAGTCCCGGGACTCCAGGGCGAACATCCCCCAGAAAACCAGAGTATGCGTCTGCGACAAAAGAGTTGAATGCGTCTTGGTACCCCTGTGGATGGCCTGAAGGAACCTGAGACAGACGCCTGGCATCCCCGGAGCTCAAGGTTTCCTGACCGCTTGTCACGATCTGGCTGGAAGTCATGCCGCCAATTAGCATGGAGTCTGGCTTCTCTTGATTGAAGGTGAAGGAGGCCCCTGGCCCGCTCAGCTCAATTAGGAGTTGGTTCTTCCTACCAACCGAAACTTGGCTGACAGTAAGTGTGCCGACGGCACCCTTTTGTGTTTCGAACATAATTGTCGCAATGTCCTCTGTGCCGACCTCCCTGTCTCCGCGAGACTCGTAGGCCTTAGAGGTGTTTGCTATCAAGCGTGTAATGCGATCCCCTGACACGAACTCCATCAGGTCACACCAGTGAGTACCGATGTCTGCAAAAGCCCTGGAGCGCCCTCCAGAAACCGAGTCAACTCTCCAGTTAGTAGCTTCCGGATCTGCCAACCAATCTTGCAGATAGTTCCCATGAATCAGATGAAGAGGGCCTGCCTGCCCCTCTTGAATCCTCGAGCGCAGCTCTCGGACAATTGGGTAAAAACGGTATGCAAAAGGAACAGCAAAACCTACTCCCGATTTCTCAACCTCAAGGGCCATCTCAACCGCCTGCGAGTAAGAAACTGCAATTGGTTTCTCGCAGACAATGTGTTTATTAACTCGAGCTGCCTCAATGGCCATGTCGGCGTGAAGGGCATTTGGAGTACATATGTGCACGACATCGATGTCTGGGGATGCGATTAGTTCTTGCCAGTTACTAAACACAGTGGCGATGTTCAGATTTTCCGCAGTCCCTGTCCCTGACTCCAGGGATGAGCTTGCCAGTGCGACAACATCGTGGCCGTTGTCTCGGATAGCCCGGGTGTGAACCTGAGCCATGAATCCACCACCGAGTATGCCGGCCCTAAGCCCTTTCGACATAAATCTACTTCTTTCTCGAAAGAGCGACAGCCAGAATAATGATGGCTCCACGCACCACTTGCTGCTGGCTAACGTCAAGGCCCATCAGAATCAAACCGTTGTTGATCAGACCGATAAAAACTGCTCCAAATAGCGAACCAATGACCTGTCCTCGACCGCCGAACAAGCTAGTGCCTCCTAGAATCACAGCGGCGATAACAGAGAGCTCGTCTCCTGTTCCCCACTGAAAGCGACCTGACTGAAGCCGTCCGGCATAAAGCATTCCAGCCAGAGCTGCGCCGCCTCCAGAGAGCATCAGAACGATGAATTTCACCCGAGCTGTCTTGACGCCTGTGTACCCGGCGGCAACCAAATTTCCACCGGTTGCCCTAACGTGTCGACCAAACTTAGTTTTATTCATCACGATCGCACCAATTCCGACAACCAGAGTCACCCAGATGAAGATGGTGGGGACAGGTCCGAGTTGACCGCCGCCGAAAATAGCAATGTACGTTTGGTCAGCAATTGGAATAGGTGCCGAGGCCGTAATCCAGCGGGCCACTCCAACAAGAAGGCCCAGCATTCCCAGGGTCACCAAAAACGAGGGAACCTTCAGCCAGGCAACTAAGCCGCCGCTGATTGCACCCGCGACTAGCCCAACCGAAAGCCCTGCCATAATTCCAGGGACTAGGCCCCAGCTACTTATGGACATTGCCGTGACAACAGACGAGAGGCCTGCTATCGATCCGACACTCAAATCAATTTCCGCGGCAGCAATCACGTAAGTCATGGCGACGGCCATGACAGTTATGGTTGCGGTTTGCCGAAGAATGTTCATCAGGTTATTCGGGTTCGTGAAGCCTGAATCTCGCAATAAAACAGCGAATAGCAGAAAAACTGCCACAAACGCGATGTAGATGATGTTCTGGCGCCACTCAAATCGCTTTAGCCGACTAAGTATTGGCGCAAATGCTGTCTGATTACTCACGATGCTCCTTGGATTGCTAGCTGAAGATATTCTTCGTTGGGTATTTCTTTGCGATCGAGACTCTTCGAAACTCGCCCGTCCTTCATCACCAGAATTCGATCTGAGACAGAAAGTAATTCCGGGAGCTCTGAGGAAATGAGGATTACAGATTTGCCGCTATTGGCAATAGTTCGCACTAGATCAAGAATCTCGCCTTTGGTTCCAATGTCCACCCCGGCTGTGGGCTCGTCCATCATGAGAATCTCTGGGTCGGTGGCAAGCCATTTGCCAATAACGACCCTTTGTTGGTTTCCGCCAGAGAGCGAACCTACTGTTATTGCTGGGTGAGCAAGTTTGATTTCGAACTGCTTAATTATTTCCTGGCTCTTTTTTAGAACTTTCTTGCTCGAGAGCAATCCGGCTACTGTCAGTTGATCTATGAGCGGAAGTGTCAGGTTTTCAGTGACCGGATGATCAAGAACCAAGCCCTGGCTTCTTCGATCCTCAGGGATTAAGGCGATTCGATTCAAGATTGCATCTGCAGGCGAGTTGTTCTTGATTCTCTTGCCATTAATACTGATGGTCCCGGAGGTAGGCCTAAGCACTCCAAACACTGTATTTACAAGCTCGGTGCGGCCGGATCCCATGAGCCCCGCTAAGCCAAGAATTTCCCCTCTCCTCAGCTTCAAAGAGACTCCTTGCACCTTGCTTCCGCAAGTTAGGTTCTCAAGCTCTAAAACAATTTCCTCGGATATATTTTCTGAGCGGTCCCGGTGTAGGAGGTGAGCTGACGACTCTCTTCCGACAATTGCCTCCACGATTTTCTCCGGAGTCAGGTCTTCCAGCCGAGAGGTAAGGACTCTCGATCCATCCCGCAGCACGGTAATACGATCCGCGATGCGATAAATTTCATCCATCCGATGCGAAATGTAGATGATCGAAATTCCTTTTTTCTTCAACCGTTGAATCAGACTAAAAAGACCTTCGGTTTCATGCTTTGCCAACGAAGCAGTGGGTTCGTCCATGATCAAAATCTTTGCGTCCTGGGCAAGTGCCTTCGCGATCTCAGTCAACTGCCACAAAGCAGTTGGGAGAGACTCGACGAGCCTGCCCGGATCTAAATCAACTTCCATGGTCTTAAACAACTCAGTGGCCAGGGACTTGGCTTTCGAATCTCTGATCAATCCATACTTGGTCGGCTCGTTGGTAAGAAATATATTCTGGGCGACCGTCAGGCTTGGAATCAGCGAAAACTCTTGGAATACCATGCCGATTCCCACCCTTTTGGCGGAAAAGGTGTCTGTGATTTCAACCTTTGACCCGGAAATGTAAATTGAGCCAGAGTCTTTCTGATAGACACCTTGCAAGATCTTCATCAACGTTGATTTGCCAGCGCCGTTTTCTCCTGCAAGGGCATGAACCTCCCCGACTTCTACACTAAAGTCGACCGCCTTGAGCACGGGGTTACTTCCAAAGGACTTGCCAATTTCCCGCATCTCAATGACCGGCACAAGCTCCTTAGGCACCGTCTGTTACCGCTCCGGTATCGCGATTCAACTGCGGAACTTTGGTCCAAAGACCGGTCCCTGCCGACCTTAGGATTGCATCGTCAATCAAAGCTACTTGGTACCCATCACCGAAGTCGGGACGAACTGGCTCTATTCCAGCAATTGCAAGGAACAGGTCGTGAGCCTCGATGATCTTGGTTTCGCCATAGCCAATGCCAAGCGCAGGGATCGGCCATAGCGCAGCGCCATTAGGGTGATTAGGTCCGGTGTAGACGGTCCGGAAACCTCGACGGTCATCACCGTCTGATTTAAAGCAGACCTGAAGCTCATCGCGGTTTTCGTAGTTAAAGTAAACGGAACCTTCTGAACCATGTATCTCTACCGTGATGAAGTTATTGCGGCCCCAAGCGTTTCGGGTTGCCTCCACAGAACCGATAGCTCCAGATTCGAACTTGAGAAGTGACATGACCTCATCTTCGACATCCACTTCGCCCTTGGGGCCTTCGGAACCGCCCTTCGAATTCCCAAGAGAGTCGACTCCAGATTGCTGCACTGGACGCTCCTTGATGATGTGATTGGTTAGGGCTGAAACTTCGGTGACCTCACCGGCAAGGTATCTGGCTAAATCCAAAACGTGAGTAAGAATGTCACCGACAGCACCTGAACCCGCAATCTTCTTTTGGAATCTCCACGACAGCGGGGAGTTTGGGTCCGCAGACCAATCTTGCAAATAAGTAGCGCGGAAGTTGAGGATGTCACCGAGAGCGCCTTCGTCTATGTAGCGCTTGGCCAATGCAAGTGCTGGCGTTCTACGGTAGTTAAAGGCAACCATATTGACTGCAGTTGACTTACGAGATTCCTCATACATCGCTGCGGCTTCCTCGACAGTTCTAGCCAAGGGCTTCTCGCAAATGACGTGTTTGCCGGCTCTAAGAGCGGCAATAGCTATCTCAGCGTGGCTGTTATTAGGTGTTGCAATGTCGATTAGATCGATCTCCGGATCTTCAACCAACGTTTTCCAGTCACTAGTTGAATTCGCGAAGCCAAACCGGGCTGCTGCTTCGCTAGCAAGCTCGTCAGTGAACTCGGCTACCGTGTGCTTAACTGGCATTATTTCAGATGGCCAAAAAAACATTGGCACCGCTGAATAGGCGAGGGAATGTGCTTTCCCCATGAAACCGCCTCCGATGAGACCTACGTTTATACGCTTCATTTGCTCTCCTTAGCTAAACTGGTGCGAGCCCAGATGGATGGGTGAGCTAGAGGGCCGGGTTTTACCCCCGGCCCTCTAGCTCCTTAATTACTTTACGTAAGCGCTTGAAACTGAGGAAGGTGCATCTACGCTGTAGACAGTCTTCCAAGCCTCGAGCACGTTTTCGTGGCTAACCGGCAGAGCACCCAGGGCAACAAAGACGGGTAGTCCAGTTTTCCCGATAGAAGCCGCCGCTGCGAGACGAGCTTCAGCTACTCCTTGATCGTATGGACGTTGCGCCCCTAGACCAATAATTAGTTCATTCTTTGCTAGTTGAATAGCAACGTTTGTTCCGAGGTCTTGAGTTGCGATTTTTAGGTCAAGTCGACCAGCTTCGCGAGCTGCAGCCATCATGCCTTCAGCTGGAACATCCCAGACTCCCCAAAGGCCATCGATATCTGGATACTTGGTCAGCAGCGCCGTGGCCGCTGCCTGAGCGTCACCAGCAAAGTCAGGTCCACCGATGCCTTTTTCCTCAACAACTTCGATATCTGGGTACTGAGACAGCACGTCCTTGAAGCCCTGATAACGTTGCGCCGTTACAAAGAAGTCAGCATCGTGGTAGATGAGGCCAATTTTGCCCTGACCGTTTAGAGCTTTTGCCATTAGGTGAGCAGAAGCAGCTCCGTTACCCATGTTGTCAGCGGACACAACAGAAACATAGT
>Ga0307488_10001664_pt1 | contig 18599 bp, 15 predicted proteins | sample SB02metaG_FD_202248 | JGI IMG/M metagenome (GOLD analysis project Ga0307488, IMG submission 202248) | Sea-ice brine microbial communities from Beaufort Sea near Barrow, Alaska, United States - SB 0.2 | ecosystem: Environmental > Aquatic > Marine > Coastal | place: USA: Alaska | collected... | reverse complement strand
TTCGAAGATATTTTGAATCAGTTCCCCGATAACCAGCAAGCCGCCCTATTGCTGGGCCTGATTAACCTGGAAGAAGGCGACGTGGCCACCGGTGAAGCGCTGCTGTCGGGCAACCTCGATGCCGAGACGGCACCCATTACCATTATTCAGGCCACCGCACTGGCCCAAGCCGAGCAGGGCAAGCCCGAGGAAGCCTTAGCCGTGTTGCAACGTGCGCTATTGGCCCGGCCCGATGACATTACTCTGCTATCCTTGTATGGCGTGATTTCGCTCAACAACCAACAGGCGCAACAGGGTGTACAGGCCATCAGCAAGGCCCTACAACTGGACCCGAGCAAGACCCGCCTGCACCTATTGTTAGCACAATACTACGTGCAAGAAGAGCGTGCCGACATGGCATTGGGCCAATTGCGTAAAGCCTATGCCCAGGATATCCAAGACTGGTCGACGACCGGTTTCTATTTAACACTACTGATAACCGAACAAGAGACCAACGAAGCGCAAGCTGTGCGCAAACGCATCACCACCGAGTTCCCGAACGATACCGCAGCCCAGTGGCTGATCGCCATGACCGACTTCCAACTAGGTAACAGCCGTTCCTCCATCGCAATCTTGGAAAGCCTGCACAAGCAGGTACCCGACAACCTGAATGTGATTAATGCCTTGGGCAAGCTCTATCAGCAGACCGGCAAAAATGACCTGGCGGCCAACATGTGGTTGCGGGCGATCAAGGTGAACCCGGGCGATACCGCCTTTATCCAATCACTGGTGGCCAGCAAGGCGCAATCCTTACCGCTGGACAGGCTGACTGACTGGATCGTTGAGCAGGCCAAGACCAATCCGGAAATTGCCCTACCCCTGCACTCGGCGGCTGTCGAGATGCTGATCAATCAGCGTCAACTGCCCCAAGCACAGCAAATTGGCGCACAGTACAACAGCAGCGAACACCCCTTGGCACGCACCATAAAGGCTAACATCTTGCGCGGGGAAGCATTCGCCAGCGCCGAAGCCGACGATTGGACCACGGCCCGCTCCAAGGTGGATGCCGCACGGGCTCTGATCCCTAACAACACCAGCCTGACCCTCTTGGCTGCGCAGATCGACATACAACTGGCCGACTATGCCGGTGCCTTAGCGCACCTGGATGGCCTCTTGCTTGAACAGCCAAACAACTTCAGAGTAATGAATGAACGCGTCAAGCTGGTCGCCAGCAACGAAAGCCCGGAACAGGCCCTGGTCTACATCAAACCGCTATGGGAGCAGCGCCCGCACAACCAGTTGGCGCAAACCTACTTCGGCTTAATTCAACGGCTTGAACCAAAGAACTTGGCCACCGCCCTAGACCAGTTATTGGCCGTAGAGCCAAATAACGCCGGTGCACTGACAACCTTGGCCGGCATCAATATGGCCAAGGGTGACAGCGACCTAGCGCGCAGCCAATACGAACAGGCCTTGGCGACCAACCCCGAACTGGTACCAGCGCTGAACAACCTCGCTTGGTTGATCCGAGTGGACAATCCCCAGCTGGCGCTTACCTACGCGACCACTGCAGCCGAACTGGCACCTAAGTCGGCTTCGGTATTGGATACCTACGGTTGGATTTTGCATTTGAATGGTAATAAGGCGGAGGCCTTGAAGGTGTTGGATGCGGCTTTGGGGATTGAGCCGGGGAATTTGGAGATTATTCAGCATCGGGAGCAGGTGGCGGGATGATGAAAAGAGCCCCTATTAGGGGGCTTTTTTCTGCAAGTCACAAACCCTTGGCCTAAGATATTGTCAAATATGTAATGAGAACAGCCTCAACATAGATTAGCCCTTCGCAACTCTCATCACCAGCCAATAAAATATCTACTCCGATCCTTCAGTGCTAACTTGACGACACGAGCGATCAAAATACTCAGGGCCATCACACACAGAAACTTAATAACAAAGATAATGGCACCGGGTAAAAATTCAATGACATCAAGAACGTGATAATAATCTATAAAAAATATTACCCAAGGGTGGATGAAATAGATCGCAAAACTAAGGTTCGCAAGGTATTTCAAAATATAAACATCAAAACGACCAAGCTTCTCCAACACCGACAGCACGAAGAAGATTAGCGCTATTTTCTGCAAAATCATTATATCGAAGCCATTAAAGAGCCCTATGGTCGGTTTGTGGAAGTTCCGATAATCACCATAAAGAACTATTTGCGTAAGAACGATCAGCAGTGTAAGTAGACCAAGGGATACAGATTTTTTTGCTATAAAGTTACGAATTTTTTTATTATATTGGGAATATACAATACCCAACAGATAAATGGAGAGATAATACACCACAGAGTGCCAAGGAGACAAATTACCAAGCGGCCTATGCGCCCACATTGAAAACGCAACAAATGCAAATAATAGAATCAACTGAACTCTTGTTGTTAGCCTTATGTAGCAAATAAAAACAGGCGACAGAACAAACATAAGCATAATGAATGGCACATACCAATAGGCACTAAATATTTGGCCAGTCCATAGATACTGAACAGACAACGTCAAGATTTCAGACCACATAAGCCCCTCAAATCGAACTTCCCCAAACCAGAGCCCTTTAACAGCCAAAGCCAATAGGGTTAAGAAACAATAGGGTAGTAAAACATTAGTTGCCTTTTTACCTATAAATTGCTCATAACGAAATCGAGCATAAAACTTATAGTGGAAGAAAAAACCAGAAATAAACACGAAAAGCGCGGTAGCGCCCAGTATCAAATTGCCAACAATCATTTCAGGCATAGTATCGATTGACCAAGGCCCGAGTGTATGTCCAGCCACGATTAGTAATATGGCTAATCCACGGAAATAGTCAAAACTGTCTAAACGCATTGCTACAGAAGCTCTATTACATACAGACATGCACTCTGACACATGCGAGTCATAAAGGCACTATAAAAACCCAACCAAAAAGCCTAATAGAATGGGAGTGGGTAACATATGTTGTTGGACTGATGAAAACCCATCGAATTAAGCTTGGTGTTGGAGAAATCTAATAGCTGACAAGAGTCTGAAGTAAAGATATACGAAATAGCTGGGTAACTAAATTTGAGTAACTAGGGTCACCATCCGGGATACCTGATGGGGCTTAACTCGATGATGGGTAGGGAAGGTAATCAAGCGATTAGCAAAGCTATATGCGTTGGGCAAGGAAGGTATTTCAATAGGTAAATCGTTAACGCCCTGTACCTGTGGCAATGCATTATCATACAAACGACTCAAACCTAGCGTTTGAACACGTGAACACGCCAGCAACCCAGAACGACGATCACTATCCGTCAACAGTACCGGAAAACGCAACAATCTCCGGCGGCGATCGCTCGCTAATAATGGATTGAGACCATTTAGATCAGCGGAGATCAAATAAGATAGCCGTCTTTCGGCATAACGGCTTAAAGATCGGTAGCGGGCGATATTGGCCAACACCAAGTGCATCCTATCTGGCGACATCAAGCTAATTGACTGCAAAGGATGATAGAACGTCGCGCCAAGCTTCAAAAAAGTCAGTTTTTCAACCCAATAGTAAACCCAAGGCTGAGTGAGAAAACTTAGCAACTTCACCTTCAAGAACCAAGTTGAACTGAATATTTCGGTAGGCAGTTGCAAATCAAACAGCTCAACGCCCTCTTTGACGGCAACCAACCCACCGCCCAATAGACTAACGGCCTTGCCGCGACCGAAAGAAAAGGTTACATAGTCTCCCTCCACCTTTTCGACTTCGTCGGCATCGGGGAACCACTGGGCATTGTCTTCAATTAAGGCTACTTTGGGCCACACAGTAATAATTTGCCGTATCTCGGCCAACCGCTCAGCAATGCCTAAAAAGTTAATGGCAATAACCGCTAAGGTATTGGCTGTAATGGCCGATTCCAGCTGAAGTAGGTCGTAACTCGGGTCGTTCTGACAAATATCGACAATCTTCGGTGTAAAACCCGCGAAGATAGCAGCGGACAGTAAATCTGGACAACAATAACCAGGAATGATCACCTCGGGCTGGGTTACCTCCGGGTGGCGGCGCTTAAGTTGCTCTAGGCTAAACGCCAACGCGGCAGTACCTGAGTTAAGCCACACTAAGTTGTACCCTGGCAGAAGGTCATCTAAGGGCGCCTTACTCCTCTTAGAGCTTATCAGGTTACCCGTTGGTGGTAGACTCTGTAATATCATCGTGCCGACGGTTTCCAGGTGGTCATACGGGTGCCAGAAAAAAACTTAATTGCTGAGTCCATCAAGGCAATATTCACCTGAACGAAGAAGTAGATAAGTTTTATTGGACCAAAGTTGCGAACTCGTTCATTGAGGTGGGCAAACAGTGCCGCGCTATAAAAGAGGATCTGGCCCAAAAGGGCCAATTGGTAAAACCAGCCATGAGTCGCCACAAAAACCGATACCAGCAACAAGGCCATTAAAAACCAAGGTACCGCCCAGCGCATGAGCTTATGGCTAATTACCTGAAAGGCATACAGGCCAAATTTCCTCATATTGAGAACATCCAAATGCCGAGATAAGCCGGTCATACCGCGTAACACAGTACGCACCTTACGGGCGTACTCTTTACTGGGGTCTTTTAGGTCTTCATAGAAGCCCAATACATCCGGAGCGGAAATTGATTGAAGCCCCACCCGAGCACAATTTAGAGCCGTATTGAAGTCAGATGGAGAATGGATATCCCATTCGGTACAGACCTCCTTACGTGCCGCAAAAAAAGACCCACTTAAACCGATCAACCCACCCAAACGGCTTTCTTGTTGCCGTAACCACATCTCGTATTTAACGTAGGCACCTTCACCGGCAACGCTGCCATCCTTACTAATGAACCGATCTTCACTGGATACGGCACCAATAGCAGCATTTTGAAAATGTATATCCAGCTTCTCTATAGAATCGGGCTCCATGACCGTAGCCACGTCTGAAAACACCAAAATATCGCCTTTAGCGGCCTGGATAGCCGTTAACTGAGCATTCTCTTTGCCCAAACGATCAGCTGCCCGCACCAAACGCACGCCCCGGGCTGCAAACCTTGCCACTATGGCGTCCGTTTTATCGTCGCTGCAGTCGGAGGCAATGATCAATTCGAATCGGTCTGGCGGAAACTCCAACGCCAACAGGTTATTAAGCTTCTGTTCGATGCGGTGCTCTTCGTTAAAAACGGTGACTATCAGCGAATAACTGAGCCGCTTATCACCAGAAACAACCTGTGAAACGGGTATTTTGGCGGCTTTTGAAGTCAAAATAACTAAAAAAAGGGGGTATAGGAAGTAACTATAAAGGGAACAAACCAATAACAACCAAAACACTAGGGTGATCAACGGTGCAACTCCTTTTGATGCAATTCTTGGGCGCCTCAAGCCTATCATTTCAGTATAGGGATGGGGCATAATACGCCGCATTATAGCGAAACACGGACGTTGTTTACATGCCTAATTCCTCTCCAACAGTTCGTAAAAAGGTACTTCATATCATCTCTGGCGACTTATGGGCCGGGGCTGAGGCACAGGCATATACACTGCTTAAGCACCTCAAAACATTGTGTGATGTTAGTGCTGTATTGATGAATGATGGCGAACTGGCTACTCGGTTAAGGGCCTGTGATATTCCGGTAAAAATATTTGATGAAACCAATCTATCTACTTGGCAGATATTTGGACTATTGCGGGCTCATATTCGACACCTTAAACCTAATATTGTGCACACACACCGCCAGAAAGAGAACATTTTAGGTGCGCTTGCCAACGCGACAACAGTTAGAGCTCGATGCGTTAGAACTGCACATGGTGCGGCCGAATTTAGCGGTAACTGGAAAACAGACCTAAAAAAAAATACGGAGCGCTGGGTCACAAGGATTTTTCACGATGTTATTATCTCAGTATCCAACGAACTTAAAGAAAAACTAGCCGTTGACTATCCAACGACGATGATAAAAGTCGTCCACAACGGCGTGGATGTAACAGAGCTCAAGGCTAAGGCAGACATTACCGACTTTAAGCGGCAGCAGCCCGATAAAAAGCACATCGGCATAGTCGGGAGGCTAGTGCCTGTAAAGCGTGTCGATATTTTCCTTGAAACAGCAGCGATTATAAATCGGGAAAGAAACTCCTGCTATCATTTCCATGTTATTGGCGACGGGCCCTTGAGAATGGATTTAGAAAACATGGCAATTCAATTTGACCTATCCGACATTGTTACCTTCCACGGACACTGCTCCGAAACACCCAGCTACATTAACTCCTTGGATGCCGTGATGATGTGCAGTGATCACGAGGGCCTACCGATGGTCGCGTTGGAGACTATAGCACTAGGCAAGGCCCTAATAAGCCACGTATCAGGGGCGGTAGAACAGCTACTGACAGAGCATAAGCTAAAGGGTGTAACACAACAGGACGCTAGGAACTACAGTGAACACATCAAAGCTGGCTTTGAAAAACCCCTCCCACTGAAATCGATCTATCTGGCAAACATAAATGCAGAAAACACCTCTTTAATTTACAAAAATCACTGGGATCAACAATGACTGACCACATAGCATTTAGCTGTAATGGATTTCCGATTGCGTCGGAAACATTCATTGCCAAACAAATTTACAATGCTTTCTCCAATGGCTACGAGTTGTCAGTTCATTGCCAGTTTGCGAACACAAGCGAAGATTCCACTATTCATAGTGAGATGGTTAACTATCTGCTCACGTCGTCAGTTTTCTCTTTAAGTAACTGGCCCGAAAAAATTAATTTAAGAATAGTAAGAGCCATGGAAATCGTACGATCACATCACAAACTTCCTGCACTTTTAAAATCAATAAACCCAGTTAAATTTGGACGATCAGGTTTGAGCTTACGAATTTTCAGGGACTCTAGTACTTTTATTAAATCGGGGCAACCAGATTTAGTTCATGCTCATTATGGCCCCAACGGTGTGAAAGCAATCATCGCGCGCCAACTTGGCATTATTCACTGCCCCATCATTACTACCTTTCACGGCTATGACGCTCACTCCACACCACAAAACCATGCGACATTGGCAGCGCGATATCGAGACCTTTTTATCGAAGGAGATAGATTTATAGTTAACGGGGAGTTTTTGAAAAAGCAACTATTGGGACTAGGCTGTCCTGAAGAAAAGGTCTCGATTATTGAGAACAGTATCGACACTAACTTTTTCTCTGGAGAGTCCATTAGGAGCTTAGAAAAAATTCGCCTTATAACTGTAGGTCGACTTGTCGATTGGAAAAATCAGGCATTAGGTATAAAATGTCTAAAATACTTATTGGATCAGGGTGTTGACGCGACATATGCCATAGTTGGCGAAGGTCGCGAGAAACCACGACTAACAGCATTGACAGCTTCCTTGGGAATTGCCGACCGGGTTCATTTTTTAGGGAATTTGACGCAGGAGGGCATAAAAGATCAATTTTTACAGTCCAATATTTTTCTCATGACGTCCATACCTGGACCGGATAACCGCCAAGAAACACAGGGTATAGTAACACTGGAAGCTCAAGCGGCTTCACTACCTGTTGTGGCAATAGATAATGGCGGTATTGCAAGCACAATTGTAGACAATGTAACCGGCAAAATAGTGCCCATAGGCAATGAACAGGCCTACCTTGATGCGGTATTAGTATTAGCTAAGGACCATGAAAAGTGCAAGGCCTTTGGCCTAAGTGGCACAAAATTTGTACGTGAAAAGTTCGATGATTCAATAAAACTTTGCAATATACTTGAACTGTATAGGGGGTTAATTCGATAAATGAGCTCTGACCAATCATTTATAAAACGCGCTATGAGTCGGTCTTTTCTATATGGGGCAAGCAACCTATTTGGAAAAGCGATCGGCTTGATTATGCTGCCAATATATACTCGCTACCTAACACCCGCAGACTATGGCATTGCATCCTTCCTGCTACTCTACATAGCCTTGGTCCAAATCGTGCTTGGCGTAAAGCTTGAAAGTGCAATTTCAAAATTCTACTACGACAAAGACATAGATCATAGCCTAAACAAAATAATAACAACTGCAAACTGTCTTACTGCAATAGCGTGCGTCATACCAGTAATTTTATCCATAATTTTCTCCGATTCAATATCAAACATGTTATTCGGCACTGCTGAACACGGAGACTTGGTAGCAATACTGGCCGGAAGTATTCTTTTTGGTACGCTTGAACTCTACAATATGCAGTACATTCGCATTAAGGACAAGGCGTTCATATACCTTAGTATCAGTCTGTTTGGTCTCATACTTCAACTGTTGATTAACATAGTTTTCATAGTCTTTCTGGAAATGGGAGTCGTTGGCGTTATTGTTAGCAATGTTGCTGCTTCATTTTTAAAATGGGCGCTTAGTGGCGTTATCTTTCTGTGGATGGAGGGCCTTCCGCATTTCGAACGCACGCTGGTCAAGCCATTATTCCGGTTTTGCGCACCCTTATGGATGTCCGGGATATTTGGGCTCTATGCTGGATCGTCCCATCAGGTATTCATAAACTACTTCTCTGAACTTTCCGATTTAGGCCTTTACAACTTAGGAGCGACATTAGCGAGCATTATGGCGACATTAGTTTTTGGCCCATTTTGGGCATTTTGGCAGGTTGAGCGGTTTAAGATCAAGGCAGAACCCAATGCACTTTTAAAGTTCAGAAACATCTACCTTTTTCTACTTGGTATTGGCTGCGTCATGTCCATAGGGATTTCGTCATACGGCCCTTTGATTATCGAGTTGATGGCAGACAACGCATTTCACCCTGCTAGCAAGGTCGTCGCTATCCTTTGCGTGAGTATCTGTTACACCTATTTGGCAACTTACGCGGGGTTCTCCTTTTTAGTCACTGGCAATACCAAGGAAATCGCCAGGACAAGTATATATAATGCTGCAGTTACAACCATTTTACTGGCCATCCTAGTACCATTCTATGGTTTTTTAGGCGCCTCTATAGCGGTAATGCTATCGAGCATGTTCAACTTCTACTATGTTAATTTTCGCTCTCGCCTATTCTTTGATATGCAATTACCCATCCTCCTCACCACAATAACAATGTCATCTACTCTGATTGCCTCGGTATTACTATATTTTTTATATATCTTTCTTGATTCTCCTGTAAGATATTTCATCATAGCTTCAACTTTGAATTCAGCTGTCCTGTTGTCTATAATTTTTCGGTTAAAGCGACATTACCCGGATACTTTTTTACTTCTACTTACCAAAATAAAGTTAGCGTGAGCGTTTCAAAATGATTAAAACTGTACCTAAACGCCTTATTCAAATTAGCAAAGTGTCATTGCCATCTCATGTTATAAAGCTTTCTATGAAGCACTGCAAAAAATGGGAGTACCTCCACTTCGATGATGAGGCCATGCTGTCCTATATTATGAAAAATCCATTACCAGAATTTCCAAATTTGGTAAATGTTCTTCAGAGCTTTAGGCATGGCGCCCATAAGGCCGATTTGTTCCGCTATTACTACCTTTACCTAAACGGCGGCGTATATCTAGATAGTGATGCAATTCTTGAAAAAAAAATAGAAAGGATAATCGAAGACCATAGCTTCACAACTATCAAGGCATATCATAACAATGAACCCTTAATATTTAATGGCTTCCTAGCCTGTCCGGCAGGAAACCCCGTAATTTACGAGGCACTTAAAAGAACATATAAAATGGACCCAGCTACTCTAGAATCAGATTATCACGCAATATGCAAAGACTTGCTTAACATCCTGTCTGAGAACTCCTACAAAAATGTCCAAATTCATCAGGAAATAAAGAATGACGAATTTTATGCAGGAGTAAAGTCGGTGAACATCCATAATGAATGCCTAGTAACCCACTATTGCTATATAAAACGCATACCAAAGATCAACATGTTAAATGAATGGTTCTATCGAAGGGTCGTATTTGGGCGTTTAAAGCCATTCAAAGCATACAAAAGGCTATTTGAGTGAAGTTGAGACTATGCAGGCATAGCGTAATTCGTTCTACTTTCAGTAAACTAGTTTACTGGAAAACAGTCATTCTATTAGGAGGGTTAATTCCCATCTATTACTCTGCTCTCTGAAGCGAAATGATTTTTTCAATTTAATGAAAGCGTATAGAACCACACGAATTTCGGTAAGAACAGCTGACAATATTCTATAACCAAGACTAGAAAGTACGTGACATGTAAATGACCGGTTGAAGGGCGGGCCTAAAATGAAGAATACACCAAAATACGCACTGGTAACCCTCGCCATTGGAGAGTTTTACGAGGAAATGGCAAAAAGCACACACCCATTAATGGAAAGGTATGCTGCCAAAGTGAATGCTGAGTTTATCGTGATATCCGAACCTATAATAGCCTTAAAAACAGGTTTGCCTACAAAGTACGAAAAATTCCAACTATATGATTTATTCGAAATTTATGACCGAATTCTATTTGTAGACACGGACATAGTTATCCTACCGAACGCGCCAGACGTGTTCAACGTAGTTGATCCGGAACACTTTGGTGCGGTTTCAGAAGAGTCATTTTCCGGGGCTTCTTTAGAAAAGAGAGTTACTCAGGAACAACTAGGAGAGCTAGATTGGATCCGCCCTTATATAAACTCTGGGGTTATGGTGATTCCAAAAAGCGCAAGAGATCTTTTTGATTACAATAGGACTACTCTGATTCACTGGGCTGTTGGAGATTTTCGAAAAAACCACCCCACTCTTTTGAACGATCAACCCTATTTAAGCTACCACATTAATAAATTGCACATAAAGTTTCAGGAACTTTCATATAGATTCAATCATACGAGGGCGATGCCAAACTCGCACAAACGTTTCACTAGCTTTTTTATACACTACTCCGGTGGCTCAGGACATAGATATGGCACGAGGCTAAACCAAATTCATTTAGATTCCAAACTAGCTCATAATGTATTTTTTAGAACCTTAAGTAGAATATTACCAGCTTATAGGTGGGTCGCGGACCGACTAAACTTCGCATTTGTTAATTATTTGTTTGATAAGCGCACATAGGAAAAATCAATGTCTAACCCTCAATTCAGTGTTGTAATACCGACATTCAACAGGTTATCACTTTGCCAAGCTGCCTTATCCAGCGTCCTAGGCCAGACGTTTCTTGATTTTGAGATCATCATAGTTGACGATGGTTCTACTGATGGCACACAAGAATTTTTCAATAGTTATTTAAATCCAAAAGTTACTTACTTATTTCAGGAAAATGAGGGTGTCTCTACCGCCAGAAATAAAGGGGTTGAAAAATCTGAGGGTAAGTACATCTGCTATCTCGACAGCGACGACATATGGATGGAAAACAAACTAAGTGAGATCCACATGTTTATTGTCGAAAATCCATCAGTCGATTTCATCTTTCATGATTTCAGAAAGCACGATATTCGCAAACCTAAACCCTATTCTTCAACTAATTCGGACTTATTTCCATACATTTACGAGTATTTTAGGGAATCTACCGTTTCAGACTACTGGTCCACCAGCTCAGGCAAAGCCTTCGAGCTAGTCATGCGCGGCTACCCATTCTACCCGTCTGCGATTATCGTTAAACGAGAGGTACATCAACAGTACCTTTGGGACCCCGGCATATTGAAGTCCGAGGACTTTAACTTGGTTGTAAAACTCGCGCTCCGTTATTCGTTCGGGTACTTAGATAGATGTTTAACGATTGTAAAAGTCCACGACAATAATAAATCTGCAGACTCGGTTACAAAAGATATCATAATACTAAACACTATGAAGGCGATTAGGGACCTCTATTGCTCGGGGGTTACTAAAGATGTAGCAAATAGCTACATAGCAGTTAGACAGTATAGTAATGCTATTAGCCACCTCAAAAAGAAAAACGTGCTCACAGGTATTAGCTGGCTACTAATGGCTCTTACGTCTCCAGTTTTCTACAGGACTAAATTTAGAAGGTTTATACGTTGAGTGTTGACAGTAAAACAATTCTTTGTGTAGGTAATTTTGACTCAAACACCGGCTATGCTTGGAAGTTAATTGAATCACTTTGGGTGCAACTCTCCAAGGTTGGCCATGAAAAAGATTATAGAACTATAGCGTGTTATCCCTCTATGTCTATAGTAAACCCTATGCTACTAGAACAGGAAATACCGATTTTAGTTCATGATTTTAGCTGCACAGGATTCCTATCAACATTTAGAACGATCCAGTTTATCAGAAATAATAATGTGACAGTTCTATATTTAACTGACAGGCCATCCTTTTCCATAGCCTACCTATTTTTTAGGATTTCTGGTGTAAAAAAAATAATTACGCATGACCATACACCAGGCTACCGGCCCCCTTTGACTCGGTTAAGAATGACATTTAAGAAAATTCGTAATCGAATTCCATTTGTTACCATCGACACGGCTATTGGTGTAAGCCCATATGTTTGCCAGCGCCTAGAAGATGTCAATGGCGTTTCCTCCAATAAGATACAACAAGTGATAAATGGAGTTCAAAATTGTACTCATACTAAGATCCAAGAATGTCATGACAATAAATTTACGTTTAAAGTTGTTACGGTTGCTAGAGCGAATTATTATAAGGGTATTGATTTTGCCTTAAAAGTTATTCACGATTTGGTTCGCCGAAAAGGTCTTGATGTTCACTACACCCTAATTGGTGATGGTCCTGACTTAGATGCATTCCAGCAACAGGCAATTGAGCTCAATATATCAGATAATGTTAGCTTCTTAGGAACGCAGCATAATATAGGCCAAAGGTTACCAGCTTTCGACATTGCATTTCATCCCTCACGAGGTGAGGCCATGTGTCTTGCTATTGTTGAATATCTTCGAGCCGGGTTACCGGTCGTATGCTCTACCAATAAATCCGTCAACTCTATACTAGAGTGCGGAGTTGATTCCTTATTCTATCAAGAACAGAGCGTCAATTCTGCTGCAGAAGAAATACTAAAGCTGGCTAGGCAGCCAGAATTACGCATGGTCATGGGGGTAGCTGCTAGGAGGAATTACATAGATAAATACCAAGAGAGTAAAATGATGGATTCGTTCAGTGCTGTAATAGACAACTGCGTTTAGTTTGGCTAATGCACTTACATTAGGTAGACCGTCACTGCATATACCAGAGCGACCTATTGATCAACACAAGACCCGTGCATTCATCTAGCCCTGTGACAAAAGATCAATTTTTAGTATTCGATTCATCTATTTGATAATACGCACCAACTGGAAGGCCACTTTAGGTTCAGTAGAATATATCTTGGTGCCCCATGTATGTGAGTGCACATGCTCATCTAAATCAATAAAGAAGGAGTATAAGATTACCTTATTATTAGATGGCTGGAAAATAAGTCATTATATTGGCAGTCTATATATTTCAGTATCTTTTTGTATTACAGGCTAGTTGCTCACATTTCTCGGCTTTGCTACTAGTCTTATTGCTATGGGTAGTTATAATGCATCAAATCGATATTAAAAGGGCCATAAAATGAAGCTTATTGTAGTACTACTAATCTCTTGTTTAGGATCACTAGCTCACGCATGGACTATTGATGCAAATTTTGACTCTGGCACGCTAGGAGAAAAAGCCGATGGGGGAGGAGATGGCTTTCATGGCTCCGGCGGAATGTCACTTTATTCAGACACTGAGAAACTGAAAGGGCAGTCCGCCCAATTATCGATCAATGGTGGTGAAACTGGTTATGGTAATTGGGGCGGTGAGTTTACATTCCCGGAAAACGTGATTAAAGGTGAGACCGTTTGGTATTTGGTGCACACCTTTTTTCCGACCACATTCGATCATTACTCCTATGGTGAAGGAAATAGACTTAAGTTCTTAAGAATCCATACCAAAACAGAGACAGGGGACCATATAGGGTATGTTGATTTGCTGGTGGATATGAAAGATGACCCCACTCCTTATAAATGGATCTATGAAGGCCAAAATCATTGGAGAGAAGTTGGAGTTTATTCGGATCTAATTGTTAAGGGTGTATGGGAAAGCTATCAAATGGCTGTAACCTTTGGCGACATTCCAAAGGATAGTGGCGGTGTTTCTGAAGTTAAATTCTGGAAAAATGGTAAGCTTATTGGTCATATAACAGACGCTAGAACAATGAATTCACCCACTGATCTTGTTGATCGGGCCCTACTGTTTACTTATTGGAACGGGGGGTCTCCTAAGACTCAGTCTATGTATGTAGACGAGGTGAAAATCACTAATGAAGCTCCTTCCACAGTGGACAGCAATGGGTATTCTTATCTACCTAGTGTCAATTCAAATAAACCTAAGCTTGGAACGGTAACTCGAGACTAGCCGATATTGTCGAGTTCAATATGTATATTTTTTTGCAAGGACCCGAAACAGACTAAAGAAGCGTGCGAGAAAATAGAGGTAAAAAACTGCTATTTTTCTCGATTGCGCTCCTAAGGGTCTAGCTCCAAACTTTTTAATGACAGAGGCAATTGGGATTACTATAGTAAAAAAAGCCAGAATGATAAATTCATCAACGGCTCCAGTAAAAAAAGCTATAACGCAAAATAAGTGCAGTATGAAAAAAACGGTAGAAATTAATGCTACTTTCGAATTTAAAAAATAGCCAAGGTTACTAAAATCTCCCATGCCATGCCAAGATTCTCGAATCATGAATTCCCTTATGTTTCTTGGGTAGCCGTAGTGAAATGCCACCAACTCCCTAATGTTCTGTAATTCGCAGCCCTTATTTATTAACCTTTCTGAAAACTCGTAATCTTCACCTGACACCAAGTTTTCATCAAACCCTCGCAATAAATTAAACGTAATCTTTGGGACAATGAAGTGGGCCGAATTCATATACTTATTTTTTTTATGAGGAATCGCGTCATCATACCAACGCTCTGGAAAGCACTTTTCATCCTTTGGCTCTAGCACATGCGAGCCGGAAAACCAGTTGGTATTGATAGTGTTTTTATTAAGCAAAGCATAGTAACCGCTTTTCCAGGAATCTCCTAACACAGTATCTGCATCCACAAATACAAGTATTTTACCATACGATATGCTAGCGCCCTCGTTTCTAACTCCAGCTACAGTAACCGCTTTTGAATATAGATAAACGACATTGTCTCCTAATGAGCTAGCAACTTTTTCGGTATCATCTGTAGATTCGTTGTCGCATACAATAATCTCTACACAGAGACCATTACAAACTTTTACAATTGAATCAACTGTTCGTTTAATCATATTTGCTTCGTTTTTACACGGAATGATAAAAGATATCTCAAGTTCTGACATTTATTAATACCCTATTTAATTGTGTTCCGAAGTACTGATGAATCGTATTTTCGTAGAATCCCTTTCAATAATAATTAGCAATGACACCAGTAAATAGATATAGGGGTAAAACGCAACTGACATAAACATTGATCCGACAAAGTAGGTCAACACCGAAGCTCTTAGTGCATTTGTATAGTGCCTTTCACTACTGCTGATAGAACTCGTTCTTGATTTTTTGGGTTTCTTGGGAAAAAACACCAGAGCATGCAGCAATAAGTATACCAGCAGACTAGGGAAACCTAAGGTAGAGGCTACCTGAACTAGTGAATTATGAGACACTTCTCTTCTAGAGGCCAAATAGGAACCGTCTAAAACCTTATAGTGATTGTGATAGTATTCGGGAAATGCATTAAGCCCAACTCCCAACATGGGGAAATCTTTCGCCATTTCTAGGCCAGCTTCCCAGTACTGAAACCTAGATGTAGACGTATCATCTTCACCCATCGTAGAAAAACGCGCTTTCTGTTCCGCCGGAGTGATAGCCACTACCGTCCAGCAAAAGGCAACAGTATATAGTATATTTTTGAACTTGAATTTTTTGTAGGCTATTAACAAAAATAGCAGCCCTATTATCAGTGCCAACTGCCCGCCTCTAGAACTGGCACCCATAACCGTCATCATTGCGGTGATAGGGAGAAGCCAGAAATATTTTCGCTTTACATCCAGAGACAAGATAAATGGAATGGACATTACGGCCGTTATCGCCATCAGTAGGCTGTATTCACCGCTGTTCTGAAAGAAACCCGGCGGGCCTTGGATACCCCAGGAGGTGAAGCCAAACCCTCTAGTGGCCCATATTCGCGCACCAAAGAATGACATTTTAAATAAGCAAATGAACAATAAAGCAAACAGAAGCGTTGTTTGTTTCGAAGACTTCGAACAGTTAGACAAAAAGAGGACTTCAACTGCAAAAATCATGGGTGTAGTTAAATTGTGCCTTGATATGTAAGGATATTGAGAATTCAATGCCGAAAGCGTTGCCAAAAAAGCAAACAAAAACACCAAAAAGTGAGTCATATTGAATTTTAGCTGCCCGCGCGTAACCATCAAAGCCAACCCTAAAAGTATCACTATCTGGGTCCAAGGCAGTATATTAAGTGCCGGGTAAATCAGCTGGGGTCTTAGATAGTTGAGAACTATATAACAACATCCCAAGTAGAAAATTGGGTCCTGCCCTCTAAATGCAGAAATTAAACCGGTCAGATCGAGGCGAAACATTTTTAACATTTACGTCAAACCACTTTATTACTTAAAATAATGGAGGCTTCAATAATTACTGCAGCACACTTTTTCATATAAATATCATTTGCGGAGTATGGGTCGGTAATTCTTGGATTTTTTCGCTTCAGGACCGAACCGAAAAGAACTTTACTACCCATCGGGGTCAATGCGTTCAAGTGAAATACGTGCTCTGGCTGCATGCAAACCAGCAAATCGCCCTCCTTTATTTCAAAATCATGGATACTCGTTGTTCTGTGCCGCTCTAAGCTATAGTTAAGCTCCTTAGCCGCGATTAACATTCTTGGGCTCGCTGGCTTACCAGTTTGAGTATCCAAGCCGATCGATGCAACGGGGAAGGATGTCTGATTTCGGAATACCTCCTCAGCTAAAGCACTTCTGCATATATTGCCCTGGCAAACAAAGACAACTCTTCTAACACCGCTGGGAATTATTGTGTAATTTGAATAGAGACCCAGACTTAGGCTAACTAAGCTCATAAAATACTTAACGAATGGTTTTTTACCACCAAAGTTATCAGCTAGATATTGCGATTTCATTAAACTCTAACACCTATTTATTGCTTTAATAAAAGCAAGGACACTGAATTTTTTGTGGACTTCAAAGAGACGAATCATGATTAATTAGCCATCTATTTTATATAGCTCAAAGTATGCATCGCACATTATTTCTAAGCTGAATTTTGACTTCACCAACTCTTTAGACGCCAATTGAACTAAGGAACGGCGGCTACTTTCCAGTCCAGATAAAAAATTAAACTTACTAACCAAGCTTTCTGCCGAATGTCCGTTTGAAATAAAGGCAGTTATTCCGTCAACCACAATTTCCTCTACACCACTAGGGGTAGTTAATACCGGCACTCCAGCGGCTAACGCTTGTGTTAGGGCAAGTGGGTGCCCTTCACTAGAAGAAGTCATTAGAAATACATCCGTTTCAGAAAAGAATGCAGGTACATCTTCTATAAAACCTAAGAAGGTAATGAATTCATTTAGACCTGCATCCAAAACATATCGTTTAACTTTCACTGCTAACGTTTTAGAGTCATCTCCTGCAATTTTCAACGATACATTACAACCTTTGTCTCGGAGGTTCTTAATGACATCTACCGCCAGAAAATAATTTTTTGCTGTTCTGATATTGCCTAACATTCCAAACGAAATAGGATCGCCTCGGTTAATTGAGATATTTCGTATCGGCAATTTTATTAATTTTGACAAGTCGATGCCATTAGCAATAACAATTGACTTTTTAGTGAGACGTTTACTTCCCATAGTTCGAATGGTATCAAGCAGCTCGCGTGTCACAGTTACCACACTAGCAGACCCTAAAGCTACTAAACCAAACTTAGCGGCCCGAAAACGCTCATTTGGAGAAACATCTACATGTCCATGGAAAGTTGAAATAACGCGAGTTAGAGTAAGTAGACCGGTCACGCTTGCGTATACGTTCGACCCTAAAAGATGAGATTGTATTATCTGTATATTTTCGGCATGAACTAATCTCACTAAAGACCATAAAAAGCGAAAGTTGAACGAGCCTTTACATTCGATGATGTGGTATTCGATATGAAGTTTTTTTAATTGGTCCTCAACCCAACCAGAGCCTCGAATAATGGCGATACTGCGGTAACCTTGATGATTGCATGCGGCAGCCAGTTGAGTAAACACAGTTTCCGCACCACCAGGCCCGGTGGTGTCAATTACATGCAATATAGTCGGCTTACGGCTGGTCATTCCGTTGATCCAGTTAATTGGAAAGGTGGTCGCATTTTACGGGTTGGCGAGGCCAAATACCAACGATCATTGGTTTACCTGGGGTGTTCAACGGGCAATTTTGTTGATTTTGTGAACTGGTTTTGGCCCTTAGAACGGGCTGTTTGAGCAGGATAGGTGCTTATACCTACGAGATATAAACCAGCCCGAGATCAATCTCACCAAACACTATGACAATGATTTATCCTTTTCTATTGTATCTTTAGCGCCCCTTCCGATGGCGTACACTCCCCTAGCTACGTCAATTACTATAAACTGCCGCTAACTTTATTTAGGTATTTTCGAATGGATTCGAC
>Ga0307488_10001663_pt1 | contig 18600 bp, 18 predicted proteins | sample SB02metaG_FD_202248 | JGI IMG/M metagenome (GOLD analysis project Ga0307488, IMG submission 202248) | Sea-ice brine microbial communities from Beaufort Sea near Barrow, Alaska, United States - SB 0.2 | ecosystem: Environmental > Aquatic > Marine > Coastal | place: USA: Alaska | collected... | reverse complement strand
ATGCGGAGTTCGCGGGTGCTATCGCAGATGTCGGCTCTGAACGGCTCAATGATTATATAAGAAAATATAAATGAGCGATCTGATTGATCTGCCGGAAATAAAGAAGGAAAAACGATTCAAGGTTCCTCGCATGGAAGAGGAAATGTTGGTCGAGATCCTACAGAAGGCACCGCCCACCCTGGAGTTTGTATCTCTAATTGAGATATACAAACTCGATGGTGAGGGGAATAGAGTTCGGAGGGTGTGTGGCCAGCCTACCAATAAAAAGCTACCATCTTTCGTTCCTGACGGGATTGCCAATCCGCACAGTTCAGTCAATCCACGGGAAGAGTATCGATGTTGCCATCATGCTGGCCATCGGACCAGTCATAAAGGGATCGGCCCTTGCTTGAGCCACTCGTATTACGGCTATAAGGCATTCAAGGGACACAAGTTTAAACGGTATTACAATCTACACTCCCAGTTCAAGGAATTAATCAAAGACGAATTCCTTCATGGAGAGGCAATGGATAATGCAGATGTGGCTCGACCTGCCGAGTTGGGAATGCAGGGAAACGTCGACTTTGACGATTATGTAACTAAAGTTCGCAAGAAATATCGTCCTGAAGAGCTGTTTGATAGTGTTCGATATCTCTATGAACTAGAAGCGATCAGGGAGGCTCTCAAGGATAAGATGCGGGAAGAGGGCGAGCTGACGTTGGGTGAACTGGAGATGATGTCAGACCAGATCATCAAGTCGTCGCAATTCATGGCTGCTATGGCTAAACGTGACTCTGATCTCATGCAAGCGTCTGCGCTACAGACCTCAACTAAAGTGATGGTCACTGGTGTATTACATATCGTAAAAGAGGTGTTGGGCCGAGAAAAGTCCTTAGAGGTTCTGGAGCGCATCAGGGACGACTTAGTGCTTCCTGCCAGTGAAGTTGGGGCCATTGAGCTTCTAAGGCGTCAGATGGCAGCAGGGATCACCACAGAAGTGGGCACGATGGTAGAAGAGGCCGAGTTTGAGGAAACTGAACAAGAGTCTTGACATTTTTCGCTATATATGTAATTTAACAAGTAATTAGTTGCATATTGGGAGTGGGGAGTTAGGGGTTGGGAAGAAAGAAAGTGGATATCTGGTCGGACGTAGGAGAAATCCTCGACACCAGTATTCAGCAAGTTCGTAAGCAGGAAGATGGTGCTGTCCTTCACTTGGGAGCGCGTAAGGAGTGGAATAACGCGGCCTGTGAGCGAGAGATGGAAGTAACCATAGAAGACCTCCTGCGTGACGACTACTATCTGGGTGAATATAACATCTGGCCATCCATCATGGGTGAACTAGAAGAGGTGTGGCATCGGCGCTGTGATCATGAGGTCTACTATTATAGAGACACTGAAACAGGTAAACGTCAGATAAAGCATGACTCAGTGTATGCGCTCTCCTACGAACACGCCAAACGCAAATCTATGGCCAAGTGGCCTGGATTTGCTGAAGAGGCAACTGAGATCGATGTCCGACGCCCCAATGGAATCCACACTGTTTGCATTGAGTGTCCAAAGGGGACGGGAAAGAACTTTGAGTCAGCTCTTATTATATGGCTACTCACTCGCGAATTCCTAATACAAGATCGAGTAGAATTTTTCAGTCCATACAACCTCGATCTTGGAACTACTATAGCGATCATAACGGCCAACCGCACAGAGCAACAGGCGCGGGAAGTCACCTTTAAAGAAATCCTTCCAAAAATGCAGTCGCCGTTCTTCATGGACTACTTCCCGCCGCAGGTAGACCTAAAGGAAATTGAACAATCACGGCGATTTCCAAGAGAGCTTCGATTCCCTCGCAATGTGGTCATATTTCCTGGAACTGGGTCAGCGGCGTCAGGCTTAGGCTATTGCGTTGGGGCAAGCATCATCGATGAGGCGAACTTTCTCGCCAGATCATCTACTGGGAAACAGTCTATCATGGGCGCTGATGTATATGATGCGGCGTCGGAAACGTATTCCGATCTATTTCAGCGCATGGAGTCGAGATTTGGTGCCATACGGCACGGTGAAATGAATTACGCTGGTATCAGCACAGTGATTTCTTCTTCGCGAACCTATCAGGATTTTACTCAAGAGATGATGCGTAGATCGCGTCACAATAAGGGGATATTCTACAGTCGCTTACCGTTCTGGGACCGTAAACCTTTAGCCCTCTCTGGAGAAACCTTTGAGTTCGACACAGCTAACATGCAGGTCTTGAATCAGAGTAATGCATTAGAGCGGAAGGAAAAACTGGGTGCAATGCCAGAGGGATTAGAAGCAGATTAACTGGGGAGGGGGAAGAGGATGAAGATGGAATGCAAAGAATGCGGTTCAAGTAATTTCCGCATTAAGGCTTATCGTAGAAAAACCAATTCGTATCAATGTGCAGATTGTGGCACCTATTGTTCACATGAGAAGGGTGTCATTCTCAGTAAAAAGCCGAAGTCGAGAAGGGCGAAATATGATGAAGAGGCTGATTGCCTCATGGCTCATTCGCTTTCGGGGAATACGCTGTCGAATGCTCGTAACTTTTCCCACAATAGTATACAAGGGCATCATCATAGTTGCTCGGGCGTAGAGCGTTATGCAGATAAGGGCAATATGCGGTGGGCGATGTCTACTGGGTGCCTATTAGATCCCCATAGTCCTGCTGCTCGATATGCCAAGGGCGCAGTCTTCAAGATACCCATCATGAGCACGGGAATGCTAATCGGGGGACGGATGGACACCTTGGTTATTTCCGATCTACATCTTCCGTATCAGCATCCCGATGCATTCGAGTTTCTATTTGCGCTGAACGAATATTTTAAATTCGATTTGATTCTAAATGTCGGGGACATATATGATCATCATCGCGGATCGTATCACGAATCTGAGCCGGACGCAATGGGCGAGGAAGAGGAGTATGACGCCGCAAAGAAATATGCCCATGAACTGGAGCAGATATTCCCTCAGATGGTTATAACTGAAGGTAACCACGATCAAGTTCCCAAGCGCAAGCTGAAGTCTGCCGGATTGCCTCAGAGCGTTTTAGCCGACTACAATCAGATGTATGGCACTGGCGAAGGATGGGAATGGAATTCGGAGTATTGGTTCGATAGTGCAGGGGCATTTCCTGTCGTCCATCCTATGGTATTGGGCCGACATGGTCGGTGGGATAAAGTGATCATGACGGTCGGAAAATGAACATAAATACAATAGTCGAGCGAGCAGACAATGCTCGCAGGAAACTATCAAAAGGCTACAGATGGCAATTATATAGCGTCCATGCAATCAAAGTTATCAGCAAAGATCAATTTACTACGCATTTTGGCTCCAAGAAGGCGATTAATGAGGCGCATGGGAAATGGGAGCAGGATGTCCAGTATTACGTCAACAAAAGGACTGAAAATCTTGGCCTGTGGGTCGGCGGCGTATTAGGCCAGTTGATCGAAGAGCCGAATGAGTCCAAGAAGGGCGAGATGTTCATATGGGAGTCACGCGATGCGGCTTTCATCTTCTCGATGTGGGCTTATGTATGTGGCCCAGTAAAAGAAACTGAATGGATAGAGCAGTCGATGCCTCTGTTTTCATTTTGGCCTTGGGAGATCGATAGGGCGGGTGGAATACCCGAAGTGGTGGATGCGTCAAAATTAACGCTCAGAGAGCAGGGGTTGATACATGCGTGAGTATGAGATTTTTATCTGGGAAGAACTGACGGCAGATTTGCCTGTCGTTGGCTTTGCGCCTGACCCGGGGGTCTGGGCGCGAGGGGGAACCATCGAAGAGGTGATGCGGCATATTCGCCTTGAGATTGAGGCTTCTAATCATGAGTATGGCCCACTGGGTAATCCGCATGTGGTCGTTGAGCGCATCATGATTTACGACGAGCTATCCGTATAAATGCCTGAGATACAAAAAGTTCCTCTTGAATTTCTACAGGCATTCATAGATGATCCAGCTAGAGCGTCTCTGGAATTACTGTCGATACCTCAAGGGTCGACCAATCCTTTCTTTCGGAATGGTCCCAAGGTTAGCAAGGCGTTTGAGAAAGGTAGGGGTCGCATTAATCCTCTGGATGAGCTGACCTATCAATTTGATCCGTCATTTAAGGCCAAATCGGATGTGCCTCGATATATGCATATCGATTTAGCCATAAACAGAGATAAGGTCGGAATCTCTATGTGTCATGCCACTGGATTTGAGACGCGATCAGTTCGCGCTCCAGGGGAGATGGAGCCAAAGCAAGTGCGGATGCCTATCGTTGAAATTGACTTCATGGGGCGACTTGCTCCTCGTCTGGAATTTGGCGAAAGAGATATGAGCTTCTCTGAGATCGAATCGATGGTTGAGGAACTAGCATTCCAACGGGAGTTCAATCTGGAATCTGGCTTAGTCACCTTTGACCGATTCCAGTCCCATCAGATTATTGAAAATATCCATTCGATGGGAATTCCATGCGGCCTACTGTCCATTGACCATACCACTGGAAAAGTGATCGTAGATTACGCGAAAGATAATTTCATCCGTAAGGAAAGCGTCCAGAGACAGCCGTCAGCGGCAATGGGTTCATTGCGGGATGCAATATACCGAGAAGCCATATCCTTTCCCGAGATTGATATGGCAGATGATTACCGCAACTGGCTTGAGAAAGAAATGGACGAATGCCAGTGGGATGCCGAGAAGCAAAAGGCCATTAAGATGGAAGGTGGAAGCGATGATCTTCTACAGTCGGTGGCCGGATCGGTATACAACTGCACGAACAATGCAGAGCACTTCGAGATGCCCAATGATATTCCCGAGTCCGAGCGATCAGATGAAGAGCAGTATTATCAATCGGTAGGCCGAGGATCGATGGGTGACGTTGAAGGTGGCGTAGGATATATAGAAGACAACTTCTCTGCTTACGGCGATAGGCAGGGGCTGGATATAACAGGAACGGACACAAGGTCCGACAGGGAGGTGTGGTGATGAGTGAGGCAGTAGAGAAAAGTCCACTGGCAGTAGAGCTTGGTGATGTCCTAGCGCGACACGCTACAGACATAGAAGCCAAGATTCGCTCTGAGGTGGAGTCAGAAAACGAAACGAAGATAGCGCAAGAGGTGGATGATCAGGTAGCCATGCTTGCGCCACAGATGTTTGGAAAACAATCTGAGAATGCAAGTGGCGTAATCAGCTTGGAGAATGACCATTCTCTGGCGGCACGTGCACAGTATTTGATGTCAGAATCTTGGCAACCTCTTTCCGTTCAAAGCAATGCGAGCGGTGAGGTCAATAATGATATAATTCAGACGGCGATGTTGGAATTTCTGGCGGGTGCACCGATCAGTAAGGCATTGGTCGGATCAGATCAGCAGTCTGCGGTATTGCTCGGCGTAATGCAGTCATGTGAACAGAAATACCAGTTAGACCCCCATGCCAAGTCAATCATCGACAACTTGACCAACTATACACTGGGTAGTGGGTTGGATTTCAACTGCACCGATTCGACTATCGACGATGAGCTTAATGCTTTCGCGAGGCGCAATAGGCTGCGGCGTAGAGCCAAAGAGGCGGTTCGCCGGAAGTTCAAAATGGGGGAACATTATTTCTTCTATTTTGTGGATAAATCGACGGGCGACATCTACGTAAGAGATCGCACCAAGCCAACAGAAGTAAAGGCAATTCTGACTCATCCAGAGGATTCTGAGACGCGATTGGCGTATGGTCGATCAAAGGGTGGAATAGACGACCCGAGGCTTAATGGTGAGAGAAAGCGGAAGTATGATTGGTTTGCTGACGTAAACTATTATGAGCAGCGCGACAGGGCTAATGGGATACAGGCCAAGGGAACGGGTCGACTCTCTCGATTGAAGTTAGTGCAGATGGTCAGATCGGGCGATTCATCTGAAGTAAGAGGCACTCCGATTCTTTATCCGGCATTACGGTATCTTCGGTATTATGAGGATTTCATCTTAGACCGCATCGTGCTAAATCATGAGCGTTCAAAGGTTGTGTGGGTGCGGAAGATCTCTGGCAATAGAGCGATTCCAGGCGGCAGAGCGCAACGTGGACCTGTGGGTGGTCAGATACTGACGGAGACTCCGCAGATCGAATGGAAGGTCATTAATCCAGAGATTCACGGTGATGACGCCTCTCCTGATGGTCGCTTGATCAGGATGGCCATTGCGTCCGCTGTAAACATGCCCGAGCACGTTTTATTCCAAGACCCAAGTCAACAGGTCTATGCGTCTATACGAAGCTCTGACACGCCGTTCAGCTACAATATACGGTCACATCAGCAGGATTGGATCGATGACTTTGAAATCATGTTCAGGACGGTCATTCGTGAGAAGATAAACGCAGGGAAACTTCCAGATAAAACGGAGGTCGAGGTCTTCACGACTGAGTCGATGAGTTCACTGGTCGATGAAGTTAAGCCAATGATTCGCGAGGGCGCTTCAAGGACTGAGATCCTATCAGTGATCGAAGCCATATCAGACACTTCTCCTAAAGAGAAGATTAAGATCGACACCATCGACGTACAGGTTGATGTGAAGCTGCCCGATGTAGTGCAGACTGACGCATTGAAGTTGGCTCAAGAGACGGAGATACTGGATCGTGTTCAGATTCTCTCCAAGACAGAGCTGGCTGCTCGTCACGGCGGCAATTACAAACGCACGGCGCTGCTTAAATCCATTGAGAATACGTGGGTTGAAACAGAAGACGGCGAAGAAGAAGCACCTGGGGGGAAGCAGTCTTACGGCAAGCAATCGGGAAGTCCGACTGATAAGCCCGACAAGGACGATGAGTAGTTAATTCTACAAGGGGAGGGATAACGATGGGTGATATAGATCCGCTAGCAAGTGCAGAAGGTGAAGAAGAAGGTCTGGATATTCCTGAGAAAATGAGGGGTGTCGCTGTTATACATGATGGTGAGGGCTGGTCTGTTCAGGCTCTCGGTGAAGTAGAGGCTCTTACTAATAATGAGCTTATGGCATTTGCTTGGGACTATGTGGGCGGGATGGTCTTACAGACCGTAGCAGCATTGTCGGATGAAGAGCAGTAAATCATTTGATATTCGCGACATAGCATTACAGAAAACATTAAGCCGTGAGGATGAACTTGCCATCTTCACGCGACTGGGCGATCTCCGGTCTTTGGATGAGAAGACATCATCTGAAGATCAGGAGATCAAACAGCTCGTTGAACATTTAGTTCGGGCTAATATTCGATTTGTAGTGATGGTCGCAAAGAACTATGAGCGGAAGCGAGTGCTGCCGCTGGAGGATCTGATCGCAGAGGGTATGATTGGATTGCTCCAGGCCATAGACCGATTTGATGTTACCACAGAAAATAAGTTCGTATCCTACTTGGTGTGGTGGGTTCGCAATAGCATCTACTATGCTTTAGTGAAAGGAAAGGGCACATCCGCTCATTTCTACAACAAAGCGGCGGGTATCACTAAGCGCATCGATAAGGTAGAGCAGGAAGCTGGACGCAAGGTTAGTCTCTCTTCGGTATTTGAAGACCTAGGATTATCCTATGATGAGATTCTGGCCTACGAGGGAGTGTCTAGCGACATCACATCACTGGATGAATTACAGGGAACAGATGATGGGGCTGGGGAATGGGCGCGTTCCATCGAAGATCAGGAAAACGAATGGCCTAGCGATGCGATGGAAGAAGATGCATACAATACGACCATACGAAAAGCTGTTGATAAATTAGGACACAGGGAGGCTTATATCGTCAAAGCAATGATGGGATTGCTCGGCAATAAACCTATGACACTCAAAGAGGTCGGCTTAGATGTCGGCCTAACACATGAGCGAACCCGTCAGCTATACCGAATTGGATTACACAACCTAAGCAAAGATCCATCTCTTATTGGATTAACCGAAGCCTAATAAGCATCTATAGATCGGCATACGATCTGCATCATTGCCCTACTCTGCGGATCGTAGGTCATTTGCGTTATATAGCATTTTTCCGAAAACTGACTGCTTGTGGGTAGATTATCACGGTCTTGGATAGTTATGATATCTGACATAGCTATCCAAGGTGCCATGATAGTATTCAATGTGAAGGTATAATGCGGGTTCGCTTGATCGCGAATCTCTCTCCTGGCGGTCCACTTGGAATGATTTTCATCCATGAGGATATTCCGTCTCTTCTGAGATTCGCGCTTACCCCATTTAGTGATCGATGAGCGGTTTTCTGCTACCTGCGGAGATCCAGAATCTTCCACCAGCTCTATGCCTGGGCCTTCCAGTCTAATCGAATCTCCGACGCGGAATTGAAGATCGTCATCACTTAAGTCACTGGCCTCTGCTTCTAATTTAAGAGAGACATTAGTAGAGTACGTTCCGTCGCTTCCTCCAATAGGACGAAACAGTCCATTGACTGGATACCAGTGCGTTTCATCAATCAGACTACTGGTCCCATCCGTAGGATCAGCTCGATACACTGACGACCATTGATCTTTCCATATGGTGTCAATCGTTACGCTTGAGCCAATGGGGAACACGTTACTTCCATTGGTGCTGAGTGCCGCAGTGGAGTATATCTTATTTGCATTGGCCACTATAAATACAGTGACTCCCGCTATGTGCGCTTTGGGGGAAGTGTTGTCATGCACAGCCCTGCTAACGAGGATCGTATCGTCTGTGACGTAGGTAGTGGCAAAGCCTGTGATCCTGACATATTCATGAACAGGAGACGCGGCGGCTAAGTCTCCGATAAGAAGAACCATACCGATTGCCAGTGACTCACTGAGAGAATCTAATGTCCCAGACCTTATATTGGGATACGTTGCCGTTCCTGACTTCAATACCATAAAGTCATCCTCAACTAAAACCGCATCTCTGAGATTGGCGTTGAGTCCAGAGTATTTGGCTTGAATGCCCACCTTCCCTATAGCGTCTATGCTGTCTGTGTCATTCTCACCCTTCATAGTGATCGGTGATCCAAACTTTATATCCCCAATAAACTCCGTTTCTATATAGAGATTTCCGTTGGAAAACGCACGACCCAAAGAAGTGACAATGGGATTAGAGGATACTTTATATTTGAATCGAGCCGACTCGCGAAGGTTGTCACCTGACGTATCAGCGGATATCGGACCACCGTAGGTGCAGACTAATGTTATGATTTTGCCAATATCATCATGCTGAATGGCGTCCAACTTATGGACGACGCCATCTTCTCCGTATCCAGATTTGTCCGTCAAGCGAACCGAGACTTTGATGTCCTCTTTCTTTATCTTAGAGGGCGTTTTTACGGAATGATTCACTATCTCCGTCTGACCCCTCCGCTTGTTTATGGACTGGATTAATGATTTGCCGGTATTCGTGAACGTATAGGCCGAGCCTTGATGCCGTGGCTTCTGCACGAAAAAGAAAGTCCCATCGGGATTAAACCCAAACCGTGAGTTACTAATCTCCGCTAGCGCATCTATCGCATCCCAGGCAGACATACTGGAAAATTGCGCCAAGCCAACTACGGCACTGTATTGAGGTGACCATTTTGCCATCCTGAAGTCGCCCTGCTCGTCATTCATATGAAGCAAGATAGGCAGCATGGAACTAGTCCAGTAAAATTCCTTGGCATTGTGGATAAACACCGCATGGGGGGTTAGCTGATACGGCGTCGTATCGCTGTGGCTGATGGAGATTTCACTAGGAGCCACCACGGTATCTGCGTCATTCGAGTTGTCGAATGACATAATTCTTCCCGATACGCTTTCGTAGTAGAAGATATCATTGTCAGGTGACGCATCTGTGCCAACATTAAACTTACCCATCCCCTGCATTCGATGCTTGCTCGACGCCTTTTGTGTCATCGTGGCATCTGATACAATGGTAGCGTCGGAATCTTTTATCATGAAGATTCTGTAACTATAATTCGACGTAAGATTTGAATCAGGTTCCGTCTTGGCGAATAAATCGATATACATGCAAGACATATACAGGCGACCTTCTGATCCATCATGGTAGTGAAACATCTCCAATACCATTGGGATATGCTCAGTCGAGTCATCAGTGCGATCAAATATCACATCAGTAGTCGGTATAACTGTTGAGCCGGATGTGTTGTCCAGATCGGAAAAGCGGACTACTCGGACGTGGGCATTTTCATCGTTGATGCCAAATCTACAGAATGACACAATGAGATCATTATTATGATCGAGACAGGTTGCCGTAGGCACATACTCATCATATGAACTGAGTTCCGTTGTTGTCACGGTGTAGACAGCGCCGGTATCCAAGTTCATTATCTTGTAGGTGCGAAGCCAATAGTTCGCTGTATCTATAGCATTTGTAGCATCCTGCGCTGGAACATTGGGCATCTCGGCGTAAAATAAAGCGCCATCATTAAATGCGTTGGGCACCAACTGTAGGCACCCCATTTGGCCAATGGTGTATTTTATAGTTAGCCATCCCTGATTACACGATGCACCGTAATAGCCAGCTTCGAGCCTGACACCCCTGCCGGAAGTGAGGGGGTATGCCGTGGTGTTATATTTAAATCTCGTTCCAAACGTCGGCTGCCAACAGGCTTTTTGATCGGAGCCAACGCCCCTTAACTCCTGAATAGATTGCTGGAATGGGATTACTATGGGAGTTTGATTGGTTTCCTCTGTCTTATGTTGGCCAACGAAAGAATGGGGCGTACTAGCATTCCGCCTGTCGCCATCTTGATAGATATACTCCCCTAACTCACCAGTCGATGTTGTATATACTACCTGCACATCTGGCGTTGTCCCATTCCATCTAAACTTAAAGATTCGATACGAATATCTACTCGTTAAACTTCCCGAGACTGGCTGCTTTATACCTACGCCCCATATGGGGTAATTGGTATCGGCTGTATTGACCCAAAGCCTTCTGATGATATGATCGCGGCCAGTAGTTCCTATGATCGTATCACTAGTAGTCAGTTGGCGATAGGTGTCTCCCGTTATGCCATATTCATACAGCTCGGTGCCAACTCCAGAATACATGCGAACTATACTGTATTTCATTGCCGCTTCATCAGTGCCGCCCTGTGGTACTCTATCTAACGTAATGGACGGTGAGTATCCAGACTCATTTACATCAGCAATAGAGATGATGGTAAAATTCCCATCATGTCCAGTGGAGCTTCCCCCATCTCCTGTCGTGTATTCCTTTGCTATTATGAATGTATCGCCCACTTGAATCTTGTTTTGTAGGTTCGATGTAGACTTATCCCACTGATTAGTCCCCGCACTCGTCGCTACCATAATAGCGGAACCTGCTGTAATTTCTATCGATCCCGTTTCATAGGTCCACGCACACATAGCCTTTGGCCATCTCTTCTCGTCGGTCCAAACGGGAATGCCGCCAGCATTGGGAATACTTCTCTGTCCTGGCCTCGTTAATTGAGATGACTCCCATCCTTCACTGCCGTCAATTGGGATAGGGAAGTTGGTTGTCACTGGATCAATATCCCAAGTCGACGGTAGTCCTCCGGTGGAGTCCCTATAGCTCGATTCAAGTATCTTACGAACCAGAAACTCGGGTGCTGCATTTTTATACCAGAAGTCACCCCGCTTGACTAGTGATGCTTTGGCTTCCAATAGGGGAGCTGAGAGTGGAGCGAATGTGAATTGAGCTGATTTATCTTGACCGTTGGTCGCAAAGTCTTCAACCAAGAATACGCCCAGCGTTACTATATTGGGAACATTATCGCCGGTAAGCATATAATGAACGCGAACAGCCGCTTTGCGTCTAAAGAATACAGACTCTTTCCCACCTGAAGATAGGGGGAATGAAGCGGCCACTGGAGGGGCTAGCGTATCCATCGTTACGCCCAGGGAAGCATTCAATGTGGGAGGCATGGGCCTATCCCAAAAACCGTCACCGTTTGATACGGTCACCGATGATAGTCTTTGCTGTAGCTGCCCTCTGATGCGCTCTGCTGTGTGGGTTATGGAACCCATCTTCTTCAGCATATTGCGCCCATTGACTTCAGCCCTGTCGCTGAAATCTACCCAATTCGCATTATCATCTTGGATGTAAAACTTAATCTCGTATGATAATATCTGTCCTTCAAGCGCATCTTTAAGTGCTCTTGTAGCCACATTCATTCCTTTGTAATGGATACCGCCAGCGCCTGTAATAGACGCAATGATAGCGGCCTTTGCCGCAGGATCTCCCCCCGTAATACTATCCCTCAAGACGACGGTTTTACCCGCTGCTCCCAAGAGGGTAACCGTATCCTCATTGGGTGGCATAGGTGCGCCGATTATAGGTCCAGTATATCCCCCACTATTTGTAAACGATCCAAACTTATGGGGGCCAATCTCATGTGCACCTAGCTTGGGGATGTCTATTTCCCTTCTATATTTTCCAGTATCTGAAATGCTAAATCGCCACCAGCCATTTCGCCGGAAATGCCAGCTAACTCAACATTGATCTTTTCAAGATCTTCTTCTAATAACTTGAGGCTTCCAACCACTTCAGCCTTCTGTTTACGCAGTTGCTGTAATTGCTGGGTGCGTCGTTTTTTCTCGGATTCCCATATCTCCATCGGCGTATGGGTAATCTCTTCAGGCTTCGATTCCGCCTTGGGATTTTCGTTCGTTGGCGGTAATTTCAACTCATCTTCAGGATTCTTCTTCTGGCTCATTTATTATCTCTCCCCCCAATAGGTCATGTGTCTCCATTAAGATGCTCCTCACGGCATCCATATATACTAAAGATACTCTGCGGATAGCCTCTTCATCTAACGTCACGACCTCGAATAATTTAGAGACGAGCTGGTCTTGAGGTTTTGTATATTCTCCCAGCGATAGAGCCACATCGCAGACGCGAAGAGCCTCTATGGTCTGCTTGTGTAGATCGATCAGCTTCTCCCTGGCGACTGGCCAGTTTATGTAGTGACCGATCTCGTCCACTTCATTAAACATCTACGGCATCCTCAAACTCAAACAGCGTCTTCAGGTGGGCGTAAATCTGCTCAACAAAATTAGTATCACCCAACGTGACATTCAGCATCACATTGAGGCTCTCAAACTCTTGCTTGCCAGCCGCTGAATCATCTGCATTTGTATACAGGGCTACTAATGCATTGACCACAGGTAACGCATAGTCAACGTCTCCATTTGGCGGGATGTCCGCTGAACTTGGTGCCATGTATGAAAACGCCGTCACGCGCCAGTAATCGGCTTGTGGCCCGTAGGCTGTTGTCTTAGTTAATTGCAGTGCCATCTAAAATCTCTCCTTTTTTAACCGAATCCACCAACATATGAGTTGTTTATATAGAACTCTATGCGGTTAGCTGCGCCTGAGTCATACTTGATGTAAGTTTCGCTTGTCCAATCTAGATATATCTTCTTGAGCCTATCTACTTTAAAATCCTGATAACAGTAAACCTTTTGAGAGCTATCTACGGCCATTGCTGAACTGCCATTGGTCTGGGTCAGTAGAAATGACCCAGACTTGTAGTGCCACCAGTTTCCGGTGATACTATCGTACCCAAACCCATTGCCGTCCGTGACGGCAGCATCATTGCCATATGTAACTTGACCAGAAGCGCCAGCCTTCCACGCGAGAGCGCCCTCTGAATACCAGTATGAGTGTCCTGTATCCTCATACATATAATGAGTCCCAGTCGATCCGTTGAGTCTAAATTTGGTGTTATAGGGGACAGACCACTCACTGGTAGTCCCAAGTATGTTCGTCTTATTATCTGAGTTAATGATCGTCCGATTTGATCCACCAATCTTCACCTTAAAAGCGGATGGAGATCCCGATTCAAACCACATGCTACCATTGTCTGTGGTGGGCGTTGATCCCTGTAAGTTTAGCCTGATCTGCTGATCGAAAAAGGCCGATCTCCAATAACGAGAGGCGTTTCCAATATCTTGATTGCCAGTTGCGGTACCTGGAACCAAGTCAACATCTGCACCACCAGCTCCCAGCATACCCCCAGCATAATCCACGATACTGATGTAATAGCTATTACTGGCACCTAAACGCATTTCGGTAGTGTTTTCATCTCCCGCTGATGCGGCATCCCCATTCACTCGCCATGTGGTGTAGTTTGATCCCTGCACTTGTCCCAGTGTGCCTGAGAGTGCATCGGCTCCACCGTTTAGATGGTCTGATTGATGGGCGGCAGGGACGGATACTGGGGAGTAATTCTCAATGTCATATCCAGCCATATCTAGAATCTTAGTGGCAAGATATTTACCGGACCCCTGATCGTATAGGAAACTAGACTTACTGGTACCATCTAACGTAGACGCCGACAAGTTGGACACCGTAGACGAAGAGGTCATAGTGAAGTCTGCGAATGACGGCACTCCAGTGAATGAAGGGTTGCCGCCCCATGACCCGCCACTGCTGATCGTAGGCGTTGTAATACCTGGGCTAGTGAGCGATTTCGATGTGAGCGTTTGCGTTCCGGTATTGGTCACGATATCGCGAATCGTCCCATCATGTAGCTGCCACTTGCCACCAGTTTCATACCACTTCAGGTATCGATCATCGGTAGTAGGGATTGTTCGCTCTACATTGAAATATGCAGAGGCTGCTCCGGCCCCCTTATTCATAGTCAAGGTGCCGCCAGTAGCATCGAAGGAGCCGATGACATTTCCAGTAATCGTTACATCGCCAGGGAGCGTCATGTCATCACTGGAGTCAGCGCCTACCAGATAGAAGTAGTTAGTGCCATCGTTGGTGTAGTCCCATCGCCCAGGAGAGCTATCCCAGCGCAGTCGACGGTAAAATCCTGATCCTATATGGGCAGAGATCGTTACGTCATTACCGCCCGTAGCATCGTCAAGAATAAGGTCTGTTCCATCAATACGAAGATCATTCGATATAGCACCCGTCAGCGCGATGTCATTATTGACCGTAAGATCATCTACATCTATTGGGCCAATACTGATACCGTGAGAGAAGGTGTATACGGGCGTTCCAATCGACGGGTCTAATTTTATATAATGTGTTGAATTGGCAAAGCGAAGCTCAATGTCAACTGAGCCGCTGATCCAGTCGTCATCCAGCGTGAAGGTGGTGTCTGATGTGCCTGAAGCGGCAAGTGATCCACCTGTGTGCGTATGATCGGCTCTAGCGACCTTATTAGATGATCCAGTGGTCGTAGAGTCGAATATGGGATGAGCATTCGTATCCCAAGACGCAACGCCACTAGAGTCCGTTACAAGGAGATCTAGGAACGATCCAGTTCTAAGGTTGTATGCTTGCCACCTGCTGGTCGCATCTCCATTCTCCAAGAATCGCAATGCCGAATCGGTCTTGTCGCCGCGATTCACATTTACCTTCATGTGCTCGGTGGGGGAGCCTCCACTGAAGTCATCATTGAATGTGAAGATGGTCCCATCAATCGCTAAGTTGCTCGTTATCTCCAGTGAGGATAGTATTAAGGTGCTATTAAGCGTGAGGACACCATCGATCTCAACAGCGCCAGAGAAATCGCCCGTATTGGCGATAAGTGTTCCAGAGAAATCAGCGTTCGTCGCATTGATAGATGATATGCGAGTAGATGTCGTTCCTAGATTGACGGCTGACACCAAATCGTGCGACATGTTGAATCTGGAGTTGACGGAATCCCATGTTAGATTTGGATCAGGGACACCCAGAGCGCCGTTAGTCCCAAAGCTCAACGCAGACGTTTCGTTGCCTGATGCATCTTGATTGATCGTGAAGCTGCCGTCGACACCCAAGCCCGGGGCTGTTCCGAGCTGAGAGTATAGTGCGGCTATTTGATCATAGGCATACGATTCCCAATATGTCTTATTAGAATCAGTTCCAGCCGGATCACCAGCATAGGTTGCGTCTGTGATATTCGACAGGCCAGCCGCTCCGCTCCCTGACGCTACTCCCTCCCAGTAGCTATATGTTGCCATTATGCTTCCTCAAATTGTAGGCCAAAGGATACGCGACCTAGATCGGGCATCTCGTTATTGAAGCCATTCAAGGTCAAGAATCCAACCATGACATTGGGTAGTGCCTCATGATAGGGGCGTAAGCAGATCAGATTGCCTCGGGACTGCCATTGCTCTAATACCATCAGATCGTCGTATATCTGCCTTGAGACAGAGTTATACTGAGCCTGTATCACATGCTTAGGCTTGGCGTTCCCGTGCGACATACTGGCTCTCATTGTATTGTTGGCCAGTGTATTCCTGTTGCTGGTTGGTCCCTTACGGATAGCCCACGACAAGGAGCCTTGAGTTGGATAGTCATCCATCTCGTAAAACCCGTTGGCCTCTTTGGATGTGCCATGACAATGCTCTATGACAATATCGTCCACATCAAAAGCTGTATTGGTTCCGCTGTTCAGTTTGACTTGGATCGCCATCCTGTTGATGCGGTTCATCTGGTTGTCGCTAAAGTTGTCGCCTGTTTTTAAGTCCCACGTATTGTCTGAATCTGAGCCAGCGAATCCACTTATGAGGTGAGAGTCTATCGTCCAGTCAGTGACTCGCGAGTTGTAGGTATTCATAGACTGTGAGACAGTGCTTGTCCCCGTCTCACCAGTCAGAGAACCTAATACAACCCCTTGCCCATCCAGTGCTTTCATTATGATTTCACCGCGAGCATTTAGCTGCGCCGTTCCTCCTGAAGCACTGGCCGCTACAACTCGATAATACCACGAACTACGATAGCGGCGTATCCTGTCGGATATACTATTGACTGGGGTGATGATCTGAATGCCACGATTCGCGTTTGTCGTTGAAATGTCAGTCATCAGCCTAACGCCCGTTTGATTGAAGTATTTATAGGCGTCTTCACTGTTGATGGTTTCAGAGGTGTTTTGACCAGCTATTCGTGCAGTTTGCGCTATGTCTCTATGCCTAGCGATTGGGGCGACTCCAAAATCATTAGAGTCTGGTGCGGATAGGGCTGTCCATCCATGTGGGATTGTCCGTATGACAACAGGATCGCCTACGCTGTAATTCGCGTCGAGAACACTGATAGAGTGATAGCCTTGATTAACCTTTAGTGTTACCGTGTTCGTAGTAATACTGGAAACAGCGGCTAGTTCAATGGTCCCATCGTAACTCGTATCTGAACTCGGACCCACCCAAAAGGTGCTGCCAGGAATTCCTCCCGACAGAGTATTCTGGTCGCCCCACAGATAGAAGGGTGATGCCGTATAATCAGTCGCGATGGCATCGTCTAATGCCAATGTCACAGTCGGAGTATTCTGATTCGTCGGACTCACATAAGCCGTCTTCAACTTGGCAAATTGATCGTACTCCTCTAAGCTATCATGGAAAGCTACGACTCCTAATTCCCACTTGCTACCTGCCAATTTATCCTCCCGCCATTCTAATGTAATTGATTATATCTTTACCCCAAATAGACGTTAGGAATGCGCCACATGCTATGACGGTTCCATACTGTATCTGCCTCGTCTCAATTACTTTGATTCGATCAGAATTTATCTTATCTTGGTCTTTTAAAGTTTTTTCAAGCTTATTTATTTCCTGCTTAAAATAACCTTCTAATTTTTCAAATTCTTTAGCATTGCTAACCCTAGACTCGCTGATAGATGCTTCAATGCCAGGGATCTTATCAGCGACGACTGAAACCTTAGAGTGTATTTCCATTAATGTCTTAACTAGCTCCGCGTCCATCTCTCACATAAGCCGATCTAACATAATATTTATGCTATTGAGTTGTTGGAAAAGATCTATATCACCTTTTTGCGCTATCTGCACATTGCGTGGGAGTAATAGACAGTCCTTGCAGTCCAGTGGAATGCCAGTAAAAACAATGGTATATATTTCCGGTCTAAGATCACGTATAGTGTGGTACGTATCCCCACCTGATGAATCCGGTAGGTTGAGGTCTAAAAATATTATATCTGGACTACTTGTCGATAGATGTTCAATGGCATCCGCTAAGGAAGTGACATGGTCTATGGAATGCACTGTAAACATCCTACGAATCATTCCCGTAGACATTTCATTATCCTCAACAAGTAGTATTCTAGTCATTGTATATTCCTACTTGCTATCCTTAGATTTCCATGTCCATCGTCAGACTGGCGAAGTATAGCTAAACCAAGCATATTATACCGTAGGTGTCCTCTGTGTACTAAGGTCGTGACTCTTGCTGAGTATGCTCAAAACTATCCCCTGCCTTTGAAGTAAAAGCCCAGGATGGTGCCATAGATCCCTACGAGGGTGGTGGCATCAATAGTTTTGGCCCAGATTGTTTCATATATAACACATCCCGTCAAAGAGAGTGCAATGAATTGCTGTATTCTCTCATTGTCGAAGAAAGAAGCCACAATCTCTGCTGTGGATATCTGGCCATCCCCATCCCTGTCCAAATTCAATCTGTATCCTCTTCAGCGTAGATCATCTGGCTCATCCTCGTCAGCAAGTTGATACTTGCCCTCTAATGCCTCTATTGCGCCTTGTAGTTTCTGCCACTGCGGATTGCTTGCGATTAACTGCGCGGCAATCTTTGTCTGGTCCTGCTTCATTGCTTCGATCAAGTCTCCATTTGCTGCCATTATATGCGCCCTTTTTTAATGAAAAAATGTATCAAACATCCATCCTTGTCGAGGTTCATGCCGCTTGTGCTTTCATCTTACACCAAGTCACTCGCGTTGGTAACGGCA
>Ga0307488_10001659_pt1 | contig 18621 bp, 20 predicted proteins | sample SB02metaG_FD_202248 | JGI IMG/M metagenome (GOLD analysis project Ga0307488, IMG submission 202248) | Sea-ice brine microbial communities from Beaufort Sea near Barrow, Alaska, United States - SB 0.2 | ecosystem: Environmental > Aquatic > Marine > Coastal | place: USA: Alaska | collected... | reverse complement strand
ACCCAGAACCTACATTGATAGTTTGATAATTGTTTTTACTTACAATACCTAAAGCTTTAACGTGAGCTTCGGCCAAGTCTGAAACGTCTACATAATCTCTTATTGCAGTCCCGTCTTTGGTATTGTAATCATTTCCAAAAACTCTTAAATATTCATATTCTTTTTTTAATACACCAATTATATATGGCATTAAATTTTCTGGTATACCTTTTGGCTTGTCTGATAATAGTCCAGATTCATGACATCCAATCGGATTAAAATACCTTAAAGATACTACGTTTATATCTTCTTTTTCTGAAGTGTTTTTTAATATATTTTCGCACACTTGTTTAGTTTCGCCATATGGACTTTCTGCTGGCTTTATTGGACTTTCCTCACAAACAGGATATTTGTCTGGCTGTCCGTAAACAGTACATGAAGAAGAAAATATTATATTTTTAACATTATATCTCTTCATTTTTTCCAACAAGGATATAGTGCCACATATGTTATTGTTATAATACTTTAATGGATTTTTTACAGATTCATTTACAGATTTATCTGCAGCAAAATGCATAACGGAATCTATATCATAATTTTCCATTATATAAGATAAATTATTAAAGCTTTTAGGCGCTCTTATATCTCCATCATAATAATGAATTTGTGAATTAGTTATAGTTTCTAATTCATTTAATCTAGAAAAATCACTATTAGAAAGATTGTCCATTATAATGGGGTTGTATCCATTTTCGAGTAATTTAACAACAGTATTACTTCCTATATAACCTAATCCTCCAGTTACTAATATGTTTTTATTTTCTGGCTGTTTCATAATTTTCTATAAACCAATCTATTGTTTTATTTATGCCTTCTTTTAATGGAGTGAATTCAAACGATTCTGGTATGTCTGTTTTTGCAGGCTTTCTAAATTGACCACTAGGCTTTGAGGTATCATATTTAATTCTATCACTAGATATATTAAATCTTTCTGCAATTATATCAACTATTTCTTTTATAGAATACTCAGCTTCATTAACTGCCATGAACGGTTCGTCTTTCTTCCAGTTTTTAATAGCCCATAAAATTGATTTTGCTAAATCTTCAGAATAAATAAACTGTCTTAAAGGAGTTCCGTCACCCCAAACTTCAAAATTTTCACCAGTTAAACTCGCTTCATACCCCTTTCTTATTAAGGCAGGAACTAGGTGTCCATTTTCTAAATTAAAATTATCATTGTCACCATATATATTATTTGGAATTATTGAAAACCAATTAGAATCAGGAATCATACTTCCAAAAATTTTAGTCTGATACCCAAGTAATCTTTTTGAATATGAATAGCCATAATTAGAATCGTGTGGAGGTCCATTATCTATCTTGTCTGCGGTCAGTGGATAATTAACATCATCTGGGAAAATGCAGGTAGACAATATTGAAACTACATTTTTATATTTATATTCTAAGGCTAATTCTAAAAGATTTTTATTAATGTTATAATTATCATTAAAAAATCCTTTATTGTTATCAATATTAGCTTTTACCCCACCTACTTTTGCGGCACAATGAATTATTGTATCACAGTAGTCTTTTTGGGCCCAAAGAAAATCTTCTGCATTTTCTTTTTTTAAAAGATTTGAATGAGAGCTATTTGTGTATATATGATTTTCACCTAACTCTTTTCTTAAGGCAGAGCCAAGCAGTCCCCTAGAGCCAGTTACTATTGTTTTCTTATCCATTTGTGTTAGAATAAAATTTATATCCCTTTTTATATAATTTATTTTTATCGCTTTCAGACATTAGCTTTACAAGTTCTTTAAATTTAATTTTTGGAGACCAATTTAAATTCTCTTTAGCTTTAGAGTAATCTCCTAAAAGAATATTTACTTCTGACGGTCTAAAGTATGTTTCGTTTATAACTATTAATAATTTACCAGTAGTCTTATCATATCCTTTCTCGCCCACACCAGAACCTTTCCAAACAATCTCCCATCCAAAATGCTTAACAGATTCTTCTAAAAACTCTCTAACTGTATGAGTTTCATTTGTTGCTAAAACATAGTCTTCAGGAGTTTTCATTTGCACCATCTTCCACATTCCTTCAACATAATCTCTTGCATGACCCCAATCTCTTTTAGAGTCTAAATTTCCTATTTCTAAAACTTCTCTTTTTCCTGCAGCAACTTCTGTAAGACCTATAGTAATTTTTCTTGTAACAAAAGTCTCTCCTCTTCTTTCGCTTTCGTGATTAAATAATATTCCATTACAAGCAAATATATTATAAGCTTCTCTATAGTTTTTAACAATCCAATAACCATAAAGCTTTGCTACCGCATAAGGGCTTCTTGGATGAAAAGGAGATTCTTCTGTATAACCATTTTCTGGCATATTATATCCCATTCCCCCATACAATTCAGACGTTGATGCTTGGTAGAATTTTGTTTCTGGGCAATGTGTTCTAATTGCCTCTAATATTGATAGCGTACCTAATGCATCTGTTTGAGCAGTATAGTATGGAAGTTCAAATGAGACTTTTACATGAGATTGAGCGGCTAGATTATAAATCTCATCTGGTTTTATTATTGAAATTAAATTTGTTACACTTAAAGAGTCTGTTATGTCTCCGTGATGAAACTTAAAATCACATTCTTTATTATTTATTAAATGGTCAATTCTTTTCGTGTTGAAAGAGCTAGAGCGCCTTATGACTCCATGAACTTCATATTCCTTTTCTAAAAGTAATTCTGCTAAGTAACTTCCGTCTTGACCTGTTATGCCAAATATTAGTGCTATTTTTTTATTTTTTTCTTTATTCATGTTTTATGTTTTATTTAACTGCTTCTATTGCTGTTTTGCAAATAAATTCTATTTCCTCTTTCCCCATCTTAGGGTGATTAGGAACATATATTCCACATTCATCAACAGTCATTGCATTACGAGTTTCATACCTCTTGTATCTACTTATAAAAAATGGTTGAGTTCCCATTGAACCACAAATTAAAGGTCTAACTTCAACATTGTTCTCCATTAGAGCTGAAACTGCTTTAATTTTAGCTTTACTGCTTTTGAAAATCATTGGATAACAGAAAGATGCTGTAAACGAATCTGCATGTTCTGTAGGTCTCCAGATACTCCTTTTCTTATCATGCTTTTTCATTATATCTAAAAAGTGATAAAAATTTTCATTTCTTACATCAATCATAGAATCAACCTTGTCAAGCTGTTTAATTCCTATGACAGCCTGTAAGTCTGTAGAGCGTAAGTTAAATCCTGGCTCATAGAATGTGTATAGAGCAGAAAAGTCATCTGTTCCCCACTTATCTCTAAGTTCTCTTTTTTTATCATCATCAAGGTCTCTATCCCATCCGTGACTTCTAAGCATCATAAGAGTATCATAAATATCTTTATCATTCGTTGAAATCATTCCTCCTTCAATAGTACTCATTGTATGTCCAAAATAAGTTGAAAATGACGACATAAGTCCAAAGTTTCCAAGCTTAGTTCCATTGAACTCTGTTCCTTGTGATTCACAATTATCTTCAAGCAGTTCAACTCCATATTTTTTACAAAGAGCTACAACCTTATCCATATCTGGTGATAATCCTAGTGCTGACACAAGTATCATTGCTGCTGGTGAGTGGTGATGAAATATACTTTCAAGCTGACTAAGGTCAACAGAAAGATTTTCAAGATTACAATCACAAATAAGAGGCTCGAATCCAAGTTGAATCACTGGTGCCATATCAGTTGCCCAAGCAAGTGCTGGGACTACTACTTTCTTGTTTTTCATTTTGCCCATTACACTTAGAGCGTATAGCATTAATAAATTAGCTGATGAACCAGAGTTTACAAATACAGAATATTTGCTTCCAATCCATTTAGACCATTTCTTTTCGTATTCAATTGTTTTTGGCCCTTTTGTAAGTCTAGGATATGTTTTAAGCCATTCAATTAAATGGTCAACATCTTCTTTATCTATAGTGTCTTCTACTAAATCTATCTTTTTCCTCATATATTATAATATAACATTAAATATACGACTAGAAAAAAGAAAAGTAAATATAAAATTTGTATTATACTTTTATTAAATGCTTGTATTTTTCTTTGTTATTTAATATATAATCTGGGTATGTGTCGTCAATTTCTACAACCTCTAAGTTTCCTCTAAAAAACGGGTCCACTAGATTACCCATATTACTTTCTATGGAGCTGACAACTTTGTTGTTTGCCATATCTCTAGCCGAATATGATTTTAATTTTTTTTCAACCATTTCTTTTCCTCCCATAAAGCTAAAATGCCACCCTCCATTGTCAAGTTTAATGCTTAAACTTAAATCTCCTCTAACTTCATTGAGAGATAGGTTTTTTAAAGTTCCATATTTTAATATTTTCGTGCCGTACCAATCTTTTTGTTTTAACACATTTAAAAAATAACAATAAAAATATTGATTTAAGCTATAGATATTATTATTTAAATCTAAATCTTTAATATTTTTCAATATATTTGGGTTTGGTATTTCATCTAAATCAGAAAATAAAATCACATCATCATCAGAACAATTAACAATTGACCTTCTAACTGATTCTTTTTGAAAAAAATCTCTACCATAGTCTGGCTGGGTTTGTCTATTGAATCTATTTGTTTGTATTTTAATATAGTTATATACCTGATTCAACGCAATATCATCAGTGTGTGGTAGATTTGTGAAATCAATTGGATTATCTTCTATTTTAAAGACTATTATTTTATCTAAAAATTTAGAAAACCTATCTTTGTTATCATTAAAGTAATAAGGTTTTTTTTCACCTGAATGAGTGACGTTTGATTCTACAATTACGAAATGGTCAACGTAATCATATAGAGTGTTTAATCTTATTTCTAAAACGTCCAGCTCATTAAAAAAATTAAAGCAATCATATATTTTACTCATTATATTTCATTTTTACATTCCTCATGACTATATAGTTTACCATTAGCACCCATATAGTCCCATCCAGATATTAGAGACTCACCACAAGACCAGTACCCACTATCTTCTTTATGCGCAGCCCAATATTTGGGCGCTATAACTTTTGGATTTAAATTATTAGTCCATACAGCCCACCAACCAAAACTTGATGCTGACATTATAACATTTTTTGCATTATTTAATATATAATAATCAATATTAATAGGGCCTCCAATATGATGAGAAGCTTTATTTTTATCATTAATATTAGTACTACTACTTCCTATTATTGGTATATTTGGCAATATTGTTTTAGCCGTTCTTACATCATCAGTTACTATGTAGAATAGCATGTTATGTTTTATTTTTTTAACTTCATTTATACAGTTATTATAATAGCTTGAATAAAGCATTGCTATACTCCCTTTGAAGTCTCCACCTCTAATGTGTATTATGCAAATTTCATCAGATGAGTATTTTTTATAAGGTTCTATATCATTAACTTTAATCCAAGTCTTAATTTTTTCTTTATAATCTTTTACATAATTATAAGACTGCATTGTTCCATCGATTTTAGTATTGTCTTTGATATCTAATAAGTTATTATCAAATTTAGTTACATCAATATTACTTTGTGGGTGTCTTTCTATTTTTTCTTTATAATAAAAATCAATAGTTTCTGGTAGCGTTGTTGGCGGGCCACCTTCAGGACCTTCTCCTCCAATAACTTCAGTTCCTATGTCTATTGTCATAAAGTCTCTACCCTTAAATTTGTTCATTCCCATAACTCCAAAATCATAACCATTTTTTTCAGATATAATTCGAGTGACAACATAACACCAAAGCTGATTACCTAAGCCTTGTCCATCATATAGCTCAGTTACTATCATAAGTTATTATTTTTTAATAAAATATCAGTTCCATAATCTTTAATTACTACCCAATTATCTCCAAGGAGTTCTAAAATTTTATCCATATTTGGTGAGTTTTCATAAAACTCATTTTTTAAATCTTTTGCATATTCAGTGTAAAGAAATTTAACTTTATTATCAAAAGTTTTTTTACCACCTTTAATTAACAAGTCTTCAGCTCTTTGAACGTCTGCCCATATGAAGTCAATTTTATCAATTTTATTTTCATCAACATAAGTATCTAATTTTACACATTCAACTTTTAGTATATTATTAAATTCTATAAAATCCCATGTATCAAATAAGTTTTTTATTGGTTTCTTTAAAGATGATGAATATATTGTACTAGATTGATTAAACTCTACAATTCCATCAACATTACCTACTGCTTTTTTTTCAAATATTATATTATCATGTTTAATTGGTTGTGTTAAATTTGGCTTTAAAGGCCTATGACCACCATTTACAAAGATATTTGCATTTCTTTCGTCTGGCTCAAAACAATATAATTTAATATCTCCATTGAATTCTTCTAAAAACTCTAACGTATCAATACCATCAGCACATCCAATCTCAAATATTACTGGTGATTTTTTGTTTATTAATTTTTTAATTTCTAATTTCTTCATTGCTTATTGTTTAGCATATAAGATTCTGATGTGTCATTATATTCCGATGATTCCTTAAATTTTTCAATAATTTCACTAGGAATTACGTTAGGGTCAACCCACCAATCTTCAAATGGGTCATCAACAGAAACGTTGCAAACATTTCCTACAACCAATTCATAGCCGTGTGAGTGTAGTATTTCCCTTGACTCTTCTCTATTACGCAATGACTCTTCCTTCGTTACTGCTGTGTCGTAGAAATCAGTTTCATATGTAATAACTGAAAATCTATACTTATTTAACGGCATTAATTTAAGACAGCTTAAAGTATTTTTCTGTGGCTCGACATCTAATTGTAAATAATCTATTTGACTTGGAAAATTATGCTTAGTTAATAAGTCGTCATAATCAATAGTTAAAGCGTCTTGTAAATGAAACTTACAAGTTCTCTTTCCTTCAAATTTCCTTTTAACACTTGGCTCTATATCAATAGATATTCCATCCCACTTAAATTCTTTTTCAAGTAAATACGTATTGCTTACAAAATGTGGGTCATACGCTCCTATTTCTAGAAATGTGCCATTAGTTTTACCATTTAACATAGATAAGACAAACATATCTTGATATGCTTGTGAGTAATTTTTTTTTATTTTTTCAACACCATTAAATTTTAATCTTAATTTATTGATTGAAGAGTCTTCATAAAGTATCATTTAATTTATTTTTTTAAATATTTTTCTTTAAATTCTTTTACGTTTATTAGATTTAAAGCATCATTTCTATTTGACTCTAAAAAGTCATAATTATATATATCAGTTTTAGGATTTACTTCTAAAAGTTTTTGTTTTCCTTTTTTTATTATTCCACATCCTTCATCTGTATCTACTGTAGAAATATTCAACTCTGGATTTTCTGTCCTTAATTTTACTATTGATTTCCATACGTCTCCATGCCAAGCATCTGATGCCCTTTCTCTTCTTTGTGTTATTTCAGTAATTGGATTGCAGTCGTGTACAACTATAACACCATTATCATTTAAATGCTTTAAAGAGTTTATAATATCTCTATGAACTTGCTCAAATATATGAAGACCATCAATAAATATTATATCATAGTTTTGAGATATATGATTTTCAAAAAAAACGTCAGATGTCATTTTATATGTTGTGTCAACGTTTGGGTCTACTCCATGTTTTGTGTCAACTTTTACTCCAATCCAATTATAGCCTGGTTGCTTTGGTGTGTTTACTCCTATTTCTAAGTAAGATTTATATTGATTCTTATTTATAAATTCATTAATAATTTCAGTTCTAGTCATTTGATATTATTTTTTTTATAGATTCGGTTTTTTTGTCATTATATTCTTTAGTAGAAAAATCTGCATAATTAGAACCAGTTTGATAGTGTAATATACAAAATCTTTCATCATCCATCATTTTCATAAACCCTGTATGTATTGGGTTTTGAGACATGTTATTTTTTATTTTATTTTTTATCTTTAAATATTCTAAGTATATTTTTTCAGAATAATTTTCTGATAAATCTTGATACTCAAAAGACCTCCCTTCACTTTCAGCTTTATTGCCTCCTGTTTGCTTAACTGAAATCAACGTGTTATTTTTTCTATTTTCTAATATTTCATAATTTATGTTACCGTTTAATATTATGTGTATATTTTTAATGTTTCCATAATAAGAAATAGTATATATGCTATATTGCTCAATATAACCATTATTAACATCTGGATTTTTGTTTAAAAAATCATTAGTACAACCGCCTACATCAGTGATTCCAAATTTAGAATTATAAAAATTCCAATCTAAAGTCTTATAATTCAAAACTTTATTTTTATTTAGAAAAAAAATAGCTGGTGATACGTATTTAAAATCACCTCTATATTGAGGCATAAATGTAAAGTCATGTTTATCAAAAATAGAATATATATCAAATTTATCTATAAAAAACATGTCAGAATCTATAAAGCAAAAAAGTTTAACATCTTCAATTTTTTTTTGCATTAACCAAGTTAAAGGATATAAACATGCTGTATTTGCTGTTTTATAAACACCATTAGAATAACTTCCATTATTTAATTCTGGTAGTAGCTCTACTGGCTCGTGTTTTATATTTAATTTTTCACATATTTGATTAATTTCAGTAGCTCTCTCTTTTGAGTCAATACAATTGTTTATCACTATATATTCAAACTCTCCTATTATATTTTTTTTCATTGATGCATATTGCATCTCAATAAAGTCAGGTCTCTTGTCTGCTAACGTATATATTTTTACCATCTATATTTTTTTATGTACTTTTAATAAAAGATAACTGTTCTTCAATATCTTTTTTATTATTTAATTTCAATGACTCTAATGTAGTGAATTTTAAATTTAAAGTAAACAATTTATTATATAAATGATTGTATTCTTTTTTAATTTTTTGTAGTTTTTGATTAGAAATATGAGCTGTTTCACATATGTTTAAATCAAAATTTTCAATATTTTCAGAATTTATAATTACTTCAGATATGTCTATATGAGTCTTTATATTTGTTTTGTTTATTTTTTTTACAATATTTTCACACTCAATCATATTTGTAATAAAATTACATCCGTATTCTTCTGGGTTTGGTTCGATACAAATATTTATGTTTTTATCTATTTTAGATATTTCTATAAATGAGTTTATAAAAACATCTAAGTTGTCGCCTTCAGATATTACTCTAGTTTTTGGAGAGCCGTAAACTATATATTTAACATCTAAGAGCTTTCCTATTTCAATTACATGCTTAAAGTGCTGAATAAACTTATTTGGTTCTTTAAAAATGTTTATATTTTTATTAAAAAATATAGACTGAAGCCCACAAGCTTTTAAGTTATATTTTTTAAGTTTTTTCTTATAAGATTTTATTTTTTTTAATAAATCTTTATCATCCCAATCACATATTTTAGTTGGTGCTATTTCTACATAAGAAATTTTGTTTTTTTGTAAAACTTCAAAAATCTCATCATTTTTCTCAAAATCCCAACCTATATTAGAAACTCCAAACTTCATTAGTGTTATTGTTTATTTGTAAATATTAACATACGACTTAAGAGATTCTAAAACCTCTTGTTTTCCCCTTATGTAACCAGTACGAGTATTTTTTGTTCTTAAATCATATTTTTTATTTGATGGAACATCTATAAAATAGTCATTATTAATATTTTTAAAAAATTTATTAATAATAATTGAATTTTCTAAAGGTTCAGTAAAGAAATTGAAAGTCTTTTTATTTTCTTCTATAACCTTATCTAAGTCCGATTTTAACCAATCAATTGAATACCATTGATATTTATCATTTAAATTTATCTTATTTGTTATATTATTAAAAATTAAATCAAATATTATATTTTTCTTTAATCCTTTACCGAAAAGACCTGGTAGTCTTATTATTATCCAGTTATCAAATTTCTTTATTTCATTTTCAAAATAAATTCTATTCTTACCGTATTTATGATGATTGTCATATATTGTATTATATTCCTCGTTAAGCCCATCTAATTTATCGTAAACATCTATAGTAGAAAATAAAACTATTTTTTTAAATTTAGAAGATTTTATATTTTTAATTATTGAATTTATATTTTTTAAATCTTCTGTATCGTCCTTATTTATTTTCCACTTTTCAGCACTAGGTGCTGCGCAAAATATTGTTTCGTGTTCTATATTTGATAAATCATTTATGTTTTTTGAATTATACTTATGAAAGTTCTCTTTTTTACATAAATTTTCACCAACAAAACCAGTATACCCTATTAGTGTATTCATAATTTAAATTTTATTTTTAATTCATCTAATATATCATATACTGCTGATATTTTTCCACATATAACTGAAGCATAATTATCTTCTATTTTTAAAAAAGATTCTCTTTGGTCATTTTCAGAGTCATCATTAACTTTTGTTTTTACTGTAAGATATTCTTTTTTAATTTTTTTACTATCAAAGTCAAAATATTTTTTAGTTTCTTTTATTATGTTTTCCTTAGCTCCACATTCTTTATGTTTATTATGAATATCATTATATGAAATTAAAGAATCAATATTTTTTGTCTTAAAAAAAGGAGTCTTAGATACTGAAGAAATAGTATGACACCCACTACCAGTAGGGTAAATAGACACAAAGTCGCCATCCATTATAGTATAAGCTTTATTTTCGTTTAATAAATTTTCATAAACTAAAAGAGAGCAGTATTCATGTTTTATTTCAACTTTTTCTTTTAATCCAAGATTTGGATAGTTATATGTGCAATTTATTACTAAATCATATTCATTTTTTAACTTTTTAATATCATCTTCTTTTATATGATAATTAAAGTTTATAGTTATATTTTTTCTTTCTTTAAATTCTTCTTCAAAATGCTTTTTGATTTCTCCTGTTTTTACAACTCCTTCTTCTGTGACAATGCCCCCAGAGAACTGTTTTTTATTTTTTAGACCATCAATATTATTAATATCTATTTCTTTGAAATCTAAATTCAAATTTTTATAAATTTCACAATACTTCTTAAAATCAATTTTAGAATTTTCATGAATAAGATAAATATTTTCTTTTGGAAATGTACAAAACTCTTTAAAGTCTTTTAAAAATTTATTGTAACATTTAATTGTTTGATTTATAGTTTCTATAGAGCGAGGGTAATGATATCCTAAATGTAATCTATGTTGATTGTTTAATATAGCAGAAGTATTATTGAAAATTTCATTATTTTTTTCGAAAATATGAATTTTATTATTTTTATCTAATTTTGAAGCTAAAAAACACCCATAAAAACCACCACCTAATATTGCTATTTTCATAATTATTTATTTTAATATTTTGGATGCTTACTATTTGTTCCATGATGTCTATGAAAAGCAAATGGCTCTATTCCAGTAATTTCTGGTATCATAGTTTCATGTGAAAAATATTTTGCCACATCAATATCTGCAAATTTACAACCATTTTCTTTATATATATGTCTATTGGCAGCGCAAATAAATCCATCCTCATTATAATAGCCATGAAATGCTTTCCATTCTAAATTTAATTCTATTGGTAAATCTAGTAATTTTTTACTTCTAAGCCCAACACTATTACCAACTCTAAATATTTCACCATGTATATCTCTATACGAAATGTCATCTGTAGGCAAAGGAAATGGAGCTCCGATGTAATCATACTCTAAAAATTCATCTCTCCATGAGCTTGAATTAACAATAAAGCCGTCATCATGTATTAAGATACAAAATTCAGTAGTAACATGTTTTGGCAATTCATAAATTGCCGCATAATTCCATTCATTAATATTAGACATTTTAGGGCAATTCTCATAAGTAATAAAGTCTGGTAAATTTTCTGGCTTTTCGTGTGAAACTAATTTAATAGAACCAAATTTAATGTCTCTACAACTATATTCTAAAGCTTTTATTGTTTTCTCAATTCTTACAGATGTTATAGCTATGAGTGTAATGTTTTCTAATTTAAGCATCTTTTTATTTTTCATATCTTTCAATCATAATTCTTTGTTCTTGCTCTTTTCTTTCTTTTGATATTGTATTTGTTACACTATCTCCCCAAGTTCTATTTACCACAAGAACTTCTTGTATATAACAAGCGCTACCATACTTTATGTGAAATTTTTTATAAAAATCAATATCCATCATCCATATTAAGTGTTCATCAAATAATATTGAAGAATTATTTTTAATACACAAAACGCTAGGAGAGCTTAAAGAATTTACTCCTAAATGAATCTTATCATTCCAACTAGGTAAAAATTTTCTATAAAAACTTACTCCATCATTAGTATGCTGACATCCTGAGACAAACCATTTAGTTTTTTTGTTTTCAATTATAAATTTCCTATAAGTTTCTAAGCTTTCATTATTAAAAAGAAAATCATCTTGAAATAAAATTTTAATCCACTTTCCATTACATAATTTAATTGCATTATTAATATTAGAAGAAGACTTTCCTAAACCATTTTCATTTCTATTGTATTTTACATTTATTTTTTTACACCATTTATTACATAATTTTTTTATTTCATCATCTTTACTATGGTCTGATATAACAACTTCAAAATTCTTGAAAGTTTGTTGATAAATTTTTTCAAAGCTAATCTCTAGAAATTCGACTCCTTTGCCATGCATCTCATATGTTGGTATTGCTATTGAAAAAAAAGGTTTATTTAAATCTTTATTTAATTTACTAACATTCATAGATTGGTTCTTTGGAACATGAACTGGTGTTTTTGACCTTTCTACATCTTTTGTTTGCGATGCTAGTTCATACATTGTTTTTCTATCAGTTCCAACATTATAAACTCCCTCTAAATCCTCATTAATCATGTTGATAATTATTTTAGAAATAACATCAACATAATCAAAGTTTCCAATTTGGTCTTCCCAAGCATTATCATATGGAAATGGAGTTGGCTTATGAGTACATCTACATATAAGATGGCAATTAGATTGCAATTGAACTAATCCATCACTTAATAACTTGGTATATCCATACCATGTATTACAGTGAACTGGGACATCTTCTTCACTAGCATTTTCGATAGAGCCAGCATATAAGTAATCAGTTGAAATTTGAACTAATTTAATATCTTTTTCATTGCAGTATTTAATTAATTCGCCTACGAAAACATAATTAATTTCCCAATGAGCATCTTTATTTTTATTATAAGTATCAGTATTAGCGATGCAATTTACAATTACATTATATCCTTCTGGTATAGAATTTTCTAAATCATGTATATTAAAATTAGTATACTTTCTAGAAACGTAATCCCAGCCACTTTGTTTAACCATCTCACTTCCCAGTAAGCCATCTCCTAATATTAATGTTTTTAATTTTCCCACTTTTCTTTAAATACTTTTTCTATATAATCAAACACATCATCACTATAGTGTGGTGCTGCTCCTAAGAAAAACACTTTATCTAAAACAGTATTTGCTAATGGGTAATTAGAATAATCATCTAAATACTTATATCCTGGGTGGATTAGGATGTTTCCTGCAAAATAATTTCTAGTTTGTATTTTATTTTCTTCTAAGAAAGAAATTAACTTATCTTTTAATTCTTTATTGTCACATATAAAAGGAGTGCCAAACCAACATGTATCAGCTTTTTCTAGCATCTTAACGCCAGATAGTCCACTGACATGTTTTAATAAAATACTTTCTATTTTTAACTTACTATTTTTTCTTTTAGTATCAATCTCTTCAAATTTCTTTAATTGAACCAATCCTATTGAGCCTTGTAAGTCCATTGGCTTTAAGTTGTATCCCATATTCTTAAAAACATACTTATGGTCTATAATACCATCATAAGACTCTAGCCAGTTATCAAATCTTTTTCCACAAGTTCCACAAGGCAACAAATTTGCAGAGCCTACGCAATAACAATCTCTTCCCCACCAAGTAAAACTAGTGAATTCTTTTTTCAATTCTTCAATATTTGTACATACAATACCTCCTTCACCTGTAGAAATGTGGTGAGCAGGATAAAATGATGATGACCAAGCTACATAATAATCGCTTAAATGTTTTCCGTCCCATTTTGACCCTAAACTATCACAACTATCTCCAATAAGTTTTATTCCATGTTTTTCACAAATTTCTTTTAACTTATCCATATCTGGTAAGTTTCCTAAAACTGGTGACACAAATATTCCTTTTGTTTTTGGAGTTATTTTTTCTTCAAGTTTATTAATGTCAAAATTAAGAGTTTCATATTCAATATCTATAAATACTGGTTTTAGACCATTTTGAACTATAGTTGATATTGTTGTTGGAAATCCTACTGGTGATACTATTATTTCATCACCATCTTCCCATCCAAAATACTTCTTTAAACCAGCAATTAAAACTAAATTAGCTGAGCTACCAGAGTTTACCATTTGACCAAACTTAGCTCCAAACATTTTAGCAAACTTTCTTTCAAATTTATAAACATTTTCACCAGCTACAACCCACTTACCAACAACAAGAGTGTTTATTGCTGCCATAACTTCATTTTCATCCCAATAGGGGCCAGAATATAAAACCTGACTTTCACCAGGTTTAAAGTTTTGATTGTATAAGTATTTTGGTTTATTTTCTTTTAAACACTCTTTTAATTCTAAAAGAATTTCTTCCATTTCTCTCATATTGTAAATATATTATTTTTAATTATCAATATCAACATTTTTAATATAAATGTTCAATTAATCTATTTTTTAAATTTTTTACTTTATCGACATATTTTAAGCTTTCTATATAGTTGTACTCTATATATTCTTTCATTTCTTGATATGAATTTTCATTTAATGAATTACAAACTTCTATTATTTCTTTGTAGTCATTAACTATATATATGCCTTTTAAATCAAAGAACTCTCCAATATTTTGAGCTCCATAGTATATTGGAATTGTTTTAGTAACAAAGCAATCAATTAACTTTTCAGTAAACCAATTATTTTGCCTTACATTTTCTATACATATATGAAACTGAGAATCGAATAGAGGCTCTTTTTTTTCTTCTAATATTTTATTTTTATTTATATTTTCAACTCCACCAAATTTACTTATATAAAAATCTATATCATTATTTATTTTATTTTGTTTGTAATGTATTTTTTTTCTAAGCATGTGACCTGCTGTAATTTCTTTATGTCCTGTTAAGTGTGAAATTTGAAACTTTTTATCATTAACAAATTTATAATCATGAACCCAAGCAGTACCAAATAACATAAGTCTTGCATTATCACACTTTTCTAAGATTTCTTCATCATAAGTTAGTATTAAGTCAAAACAATCTTTATTATCAATTGCTTTTTGAGTAAATTTATTTATTGCATTTACATCTTGTACGTAAAGTACTTTATAAGAGTCTTTATTTTTATCAAGATTTTTAAGGCTATCAATAAACAGTTCTATTGGCTTTTTGTAATCAATTTCAATTAATGGCCAATTTGGGTCTATATTACTTTTTAATATTTGTTTCATCTTTTAGATAAATTTCTTTTTTTAAGTTAATTATTTCTTTTTTTTCTTTATCACTTAATGATTTAAAAGCACTCCAAACACTTTCCATTTCCCTATGTTGAGGGTTAGTTGCGTGAGAAGGTGGGTGCCACATATGAAACATGTCTATATGAGGATTGTCGGCATAAGCAATTTCACCAATAGTCATCACTTTGTCCCAGAAAAACTGGTCTTCATGTGCGTATCCCCAAAATATTTCAGGGTCGAACCCTCCAACTTCTTCAAATAATTCTTTTGCGATTAAAATAGAACCTCCTTTAGAGCCAATAAACTGTGGCAAACTTACTTCTTCTGACTTTTCATTAAATTGATTATAATCTATTTCTTTTGATATAACTTTTTTTGTTAATTCATTAGACATGTAAAGAACTCTTCTTCCGCCATAAGGCTGCAAACATGTTTTATCTCCTAAATTCTGATATAGCTCTTCAAAGAAATTTTCTTTTACTAAAATGTCTAAATCATGCAATAAATATAATTTAGAATTATTTGCATACTTAACTCCAAAATTATAAGTAAAACTTCTACTATATTGTTCTTCAACATTTCCTTTTGTCCATATATAGTTAACCCTATCTCTACATGGTTTCATATGTTCTGGGAACTTGTTGTGCTCTACTATTGTTATGGTTATTTTTTTACCTGATGCTTTGATTGCCTTTTCAAAACTCTCAATAACGGGCACTACAAATTCTGACCTACCTCTACATCCTATTATGACATTTATATCGAATTCACCTGAATCAACTAGTTTAATTGCAGACTTCTTTAATATTTTATCATAATTAAATTTATTAACTTCTATTATGCTCTTTACTTTATTAAATAAATTTGTATTCATTTTTTTAAATATTTTTTTAGTGTTTTTTCATTATAATTTTTATAATCAACAATATAATTATTAATTTTTAAGTATTTTAAAAAAATTGAATTATCTAAACTGTAATTTGAACCTTCTTTTTTGAGTTTTTTTGTATTTTTTTTATTCAAAATATTTTCCATAATTTCAACTATATCCTTTACAGACATTTTATTTTTAAAAGCAATATTTATTGTTTTAGAAAATTTTTCATCTATTAATTTTTCTTCAATTATTCCTGGTAAATATTTTGTCAAATCGTCTATATCTATAATGTACCTAATTGCGTTTTCTTGTATATGTAAATCACATTCATTTATTATTTTTTTTTTAAAAAACCCAAAGAAAGTATTTGTATTTTCTGTATTACCTATAACATTTGGAAGTCTAAAAATTATATAATTATCAAAGTTTTTTTTTATATATTCTTCCATTTTTATTTTGTGAATTATATAAAAAGATTCTTCTAAGCTTTTATCTTCAATGCTACATGTACTAAAATATATTAATCTCTTGTTTTTTATATTAGAATAAGATTTTAATAATTTTTTTTCTCTTAAAAATTCTTTCTTTTTAACTTCTTTAGAATTAGAAACGCCAGAAGCAAAAATAATTACCTTTTCATATTCTTTATATTTTACAAAAGCATTTGCAAGCATTCCATTTCCCACTACCATAAAGACTCTAGTTTTTCGTATTTATTTAATGAACGAACATAGTTAGCCATCTCAACTTGTCTTGGCTCATTTATAGCCCCATCTCTTGATGTGTTTGCAACATTATAAACATATAAAGCGTCTGACATATGCTTACTCCTTTCTCCTGACATCTCTAGCATTGGAAGCATAATTGCCTGGTCACCTGCAGTATCTAACCATTCTCCATCTTTTCTTTTAAAATCTTCTTCATTTATCTTTAAAAACAACTCTCTCTTAAACGTTCTTAAGTGAGAGGCTAACCATCTATGTTCTCTAAATGAGTTGTTTATAATTACATCATCTGGGTATGGTTGGTATATTTTTGATACATTTCTATAAGGAAATTCTTCATAAGTCCCATAAGTCATCCACACTTCTCTAGAATTATAAGCATCGTTTAATTTTTTTAAAACATTACTGTTTTTGAGCCAGTCATCTCCGTCTATTGAAACTACTATAGAGTTTGGCTTTGATAACTTTACAAGCCATAAAAAATTAGCAACTTGAGGCAATCTTATTTTATTTTGATATATTTTAAGGTTATTAAAATTTTCAGCAAGTTTCTCAGCTATTTTGTAGGTTTTGTCATCAGAAATGGCATCAACAAGAATAACTTCAAAATTATCATATCTCTGAGTTACACAGGTTTTTATACACCTTTCAATCCAGTCTTCGTGATTACATGTGTCTATTGCTATTGTAAAGAAATTGTTCATTTATTTATAATTTTCTATTTGATTAAGCTTACTTTTTTTGCTAACCGCTTTATGAACATCCCATTGAGCCTGTTGGTCTACTTTATCTTCAGATATGGGATTGTCTCTGTTATAAACGTATAGAATTGTATCATTAAATCTAGTCTTCTCATGACCAGCCATTTCCATAATTGCAAACATCATTGCCGTATCATATGACCAACGATAAAATTTTCCATTATCATCTTTTAAGTGCGCAAAGTCTTTGCTTTGTTCTTGTATTTTTTGATATAACCCAGCTCTAAAAGTTCTTAAGTGAGACACTTTAAATGGCATCGTTCTTACATTTTTAAACTCTTCTAAAGTATATGAAGATGCAAACCCCCTTCTTCCATCTGTCCAACTTGCTTGTCCATACATAATCCAACAATCATGTTCATTAAATTGCTCATTTACATATTTAAGAACTTTTTTATTTGGAAACCAATCGTCACCATCAAGGAGAACAACGATATCTTCTTTGTCGCAATAATTGATAATTGCATCATGAATGTTTTCTAGAGCTGTTTTACGAATTTCGTTTCTAATAATAATAGATTTTTCATCATCATGAGGTAATTTGTCATAACTACCATCTGTTGATACGTCATCTATAAAAATAACTTTATAGTTATCATATTTTTGCGTCATTGCTGTTGCGATACATTTATCTAAAAATTTTCCTGGGTTGTGGAATGGAATTATTATTTTAATATTATTATTCATGTTTTATTATTTTATATTTTTAACTAGTATTATATTAATTCTTTTATTTTATTATACACTCTTTCTGAATGGCTTTTCCACTTAATAGCTCTTTTAAA
>Ga0307488_10001657_pt1 | contig 18632 bp, 13 predicted proteins | sample SB02metaG_FD_202248 | JGI IMG/M metagenome (GOLD analysis project Ga0307488, IMG submission 202248) | Sea-ice brine microbial communities from Beaufort Sea near Barrow, Alaska, United States - SB 0.2 | ecosystem: Environmental > Aquatic > Marine > Coastal | place: USA: Alaska | collected... | reverse complement strand
TCAGGATGATTTTCTATCCAAAGTAAAATTTCTTTTATATTGAATAATTCATTATTCTTAAATAGCGCAGCAATAGAAATTGCTACTTCAGGATCTGTTTCTTTTGAGCGTACACGACCATTACCATAAGAGGTAATATACCTGCCAAAATCAAAATAATTGATCTCTGAGTTGCCTTTTTCAATTAATAATAATGCTGCGTGTCCTGCTTGTACAGCGTGCTCTGCACCAACACCAATTTTAGTCCAAAAATTACTTAAAACTTCCCAATAGGCAGGCCTTACAATTGTATTTGGATAAGAAAGAATAATAATAATGCCATCAAAGTTTTGCATTCGATTAATCATTAAAGATTGCTTTCAACAAGATTTTAAAAGTTTTGAATGCAAAGAAAATGGTAAAAATGGTTAAAATTCCTGCAGCAATTATAATAACATGGGATAGGTATTCTTTGGGCGTATTTTTAAACTTTTTTAAAGCTTTAAAACCCATAGTAAGTGAAATAGGTGAAGCAATAAATAATAAAACTAAAAAGCCCAAGTACTTTAAACCTTTTCCTAATAAATTTACATTTGTACTCATTTCTTGTAATTTTTAATTGAATTTCTAACATTACCATATTTTTCTAATAATATAGCGGCTTCATTTTGGTTGATATGTAGTTCTCTAACTAACATTTTTTGTCCTCTATCTACCAGCTTGCTATTAGACAATTGCATATCTACCATTTTATTGCCTTTTATTTTCCCTAACTGAATCATTGAGGCTGTAGAAATCATATTTAGTACTAGCTTTTGAGCAGTTCCTGCTTTCATTCTAGAACTTCCAGTTATAAATTCTGAACCCACAACTACTTCAATAGGAAACTGAGAAACATGCGCTAAAGGACTATTTTTATTACATGCAATACAACCAGTAATAATATTGTTTTCATTGCATTTTTTTAAGGTTGAAATTACATAGGGTGTTGTGCCAGATGCGGCGATACCGATTACAACATCTTTGTCCGATATGTTGTGTTTTTTTAAATCTAGCCAACCTTGTGTTTTAGAATCTTCTGCAAACTCAACAGCATCTCTAATAGCAATATCACCACCGGCAATAATACCCACAACCAGGTCATTAGAAACACCAAAAGTTGGCGGACATTCAGAAGCGTCTACAACTCCTAATCTACCCGAAGTTCCTGCACCGATATAAAAGAGCCTTCCTCCATTTTGTAATTTGGTTACAATCTGCGTTGTTAAAGTTTCAATTTGTGGTAAAGATTTTTCTACAGCGTAAGGCACTGTTTTATCTTCAGTATTTATATTGTTTAATAATTCTTTTACAGACATCTTTTCTAGATGATTGTATTTCGAGTCTTGCTCTGTTGTTTTTATAAAAGTCATTACTCAAAAGTACTATTTTTATTCTTTTTTGCAAACTTTTTAAAAGCTTGTCGCGATAAAAGTAAGAAGGAAAACGAGGTTGTATTATTGAGAAGGAATTATTAAAACATTAACTTTCGATACAATTTTCTTTAAACGATAAAATAAGGACTCGAACCTATACTTTGGAGTTTGTGCTGAATGTTATTTTCGTTGCAGTAGAAAATTGTGTGTACCTGTGTTTCTATAATTAGTCTATCTTTTCTACTAAATCTATAGTAAAAGTATCTGTTTCTGAGATATGAAAATAACCGAGAGGGAAATTAGTTTCATTTGTGGTATTGATGATATTTCCTAACAACGCAGCAGGAACGGATTCAAAAGGACCACCACCATTTAAGCCACTTTGGCTTAACAATATTCTAAAATAAGTGAAATATTTTTTTGAAATACCAGACATTCTTATGGTAACAGTGGTTGGAGCTATGATTTCATCTTCCTGATAATAAAAGGAGAAATTATATGCATTCCCATTAAAAAAACGATCTTCTAGCGCAAGAAATAAGTTATTTGTGAAATCAAATAAATAATAATTGTCAGAAATGTCACCATCATTGAAAGCTACTTTTACTTCTATTTCTTCACCAGAAAATAAAGTTTCATCTCCTTGAATAGCATTTGTAAACGGGGTAGATTTTACTTTAGTTGCTTTTCCTTTATACGTTTCATTTTGATAAACTACTGTCAACTCGTATTCAATATTATCTTGAGGAACAAAATTAATTAATGGCATAAAAGTTCCATCTAAATTTACGTCAACAAAATTAATAATAGAAGAATCAGATAGATTGGTTAAAAAGACAACGGCATTTGAAACTGTTGGTATATTTTCTTCAAAATAATCTGCAGATAGTTTTAATTTTACAACAGTATTGGCAGTAACCGGTGCTGTATCAAACAAAACTTCAAAAGAAGCATCTATCACTAATTTTGGTTCAATTGTGGGTAAATCGATCTCTACAACTTTTTCGCAGTTAGAAAAAAGCAATATTAGTAGCGGAATTAGTATGTATATTTTTTTCATTTCCTTTTTACTTTGTCAAGTGGCTTTATTCTCTTATTAAAATTTAAAATTGTAAGTTACAGAAGGTACAATCCCAAAAATAGAGGTTTGTATCGCTTCATTTCTAAACGTCTCTTGGTTTTGTCTAAATGCTAAAGAGGCTGCATTTTCTCTTCCATATAAATTATAAATACCAAAGACCCATTCTCCTTGCCATCTTCTATCTTTATTCTTTTCTGGCGTTAAAGTTGCAGCGATATCGAGTCTGTGATATGCAGGAAGTCTGTCTGCATTTCTTCTGTTATTGTCATAAATTGGCACATTTAAGCCTTGTACTTCATATTGTCCAACGGGATAATTTGCAGGCTGTCCAGTTTGATAAACAAAATTAGAATTGAATTTCCATTTTTCATTTAATTTATAACTCGCATTTATAGAAAAATCGTGTGTTTTATCAAAAGGTGTGCTGTACCATTCGCCATTATTAATTCCTGGCTCTATAGCACTTCTTCCGGCGGTTAATTGTTCAGACCTAGAAAGTGTGTAGGCAACCCAGCCTTGGAAATTTCCTTCGTTCTTTTTTAATAATATTTCGAGACCATAAGCTCTTGCTTTTCCGTTTAAAATAATGGTTTCAATTTCATTATTAGCAACTAAATTTGCACCATTTATATAATCGATTCTATTCTGAATATCTTTGTAAAAAGTCTCTGTTTCTAGCGTATATTTTCCATCTTTAAAAGACTTGAAATAGCCAATTGCATATTGATCTAATAATTGTGGCTTTATATATTTTCCACTTGGTGCCCAAACATCTAATGGAGTAGGAGATGCCGTATTAGAAAGTAAGTGTAAATACTGAACCATTCTATTATAACTCGCTTTTATAGAGGTGTTCTCATCTAACGTATACGACATTGAAACTCTGGGCTCAAAATTATTAAAGCTTGAAATAACGGCACTTCTTTTAAAATTGTCAATTCCTGTTGCTTCTGCAGATTCGTATTTTTGGAATTCGGTATTATAAATCACAGCTTCGTCGTTGGCATAGGTGTTCAGTTCATCTTGTCCTAATCTTGTGAAATGGCTAAAACGAACACCATATTGCAGTCTAAAGGTATCACTAATCTTATGTTCTGCATCTATATAAGCTGCAAATTCATTCGCGTATTTATCAATTAATTTTTCTGCTATAATACCAGAATCCTCTCTGTTTGGTATAATTTTTCCTGGATTAAATTTGATATAAATATTATTAATTCCGTAGTTTAATTTTACTTTTTCGCTTACATAATGATTGAAATCATATTTAAGATTGAAGTTTGTAATTCCAGAATCCCATTCAAAGCCAACAAAGTCAAGTATCAATCCGTAGAAATAGTCGGAATAAATTAAGGACAAGTTAGAGAAGAGTTTATCTGTAAACAGGTGATTCCAACGCAAGTTAACGACAGTATTTCCGTAATTATTTACAAAATTATCACTAACCCCAAAAACATCTTTTCCAAAATAAGTTGACAAGAAGACATTATTGTTGTCATTAAAACGATAGTTAATTTTACTATTTAAGTCATAAAAATACGCTTTGTTGTCATTGTTAAAAAGGGGTAAAAATAAATGTGCGTATGAAGATCTACCACCAATTAGAAAAGAACTTTTTTCTTTTTCTAACGGACCTTCAATTAACAACCTAGAAGAAATCAAACCAATACCACCAGTCACGTTAAAATCTTTACTATTCCCTTCCTTTTGATAAATATCTAATACAGAAGATAATCTTCCACCGTATTTCGCGGGAATACCTCCTTTATATAATTTTACATTTTTAATTACATCAGGGTTAAAAACAGAGAAAAAACCAAATAAATGGGAGGAGTTGAAAACAATTGCTTCATCTAATAAAATTAAGTTTTGATCTGCGGCGCCACCTCTTACATTAAATCCTGATGCACCTTCTCCCGCACTTGTAACACCGGGTAAAAGAATTAAAGATTTTATAATATCTGCTTCACCTAAAACTACTGGAATCTGTTTGATTGTAGAAGAGGTTAAATTGTTAACGCTCATTTGTGGCGTTTTTAAATTCAATTGCTCTATGTCGCTTTCTATAACAATTTCATTTAAACGCTCAGACGCTTCTTTTAGGTTAAAGTTTTTTGATGTTTTTTCTAAAAGCTCTATGGTTTCTAGAAGTGTGCTATATCCTAAATAACTAATTTGTATTTTATGGTTTCCTTTGGGAACAGTAATGGAGTAAAAACCATATTCATTTGAAGTCGTACCAGAATTTAATTCTGGGAAATAAATAGAAACACCAATAAGTGTTTCGTTGTTATAATCATCGTAAATAGTTCCACTAAGTGTACTGCTCTCTTGACTGAGACTGATAAAACTTGTTAAAAAAAAGAGTAAAAATATTTTTTTAAAGTGCGGCATTTTTTTGTTTAATTATTATTGAGATAAAGAAAACAAAAATACAATTCTAAAATCTTATTAAATCTTATTAAATGTTAAAAAAAAATCCTAATCATATGTCAAAGCTATGACTTTAATTTTTTCGTTTTTGATAAAATCAAATAATGTTAACCTTCTTAAAGTGTAATAATCTAGCCAAAATTTTTCTAAAGAATTTAAGTATTGTAAAACAGACCGGTCTTTTTCTTGTAAAGCTAAATTTAAGTCAGTGATGGTTATTTTACCTAGAATAAATCTTTTCTTAGTGATATCATACCTTCTAATTGCAATTTCTTGTGCTTTTTTAGCAGTGTTTAAAAAATTACGTTGGTTCTGCCAGTTTAAAGTATGTAGATAAATTTCTTGCTCAAACTCTTGTTTATCTTGCTCAACATTTGTGTTGACTAATTCCTTATTCGCGGCAACTAATTTTCTTCTAGATTTTGAAACTCCCCAATCTAAAATAGGAATTCCTAAGGATAACTTAATACTTTGTTGCTGGTTATAGTCTTGAAATAAATTATTAAAAACTGCACCTTGCTGAGAAACACCAAAATTGGCATCCAAACTTACCTGTAGTCTATTACTTCCTCTAACATTCGCTACTTCTTGCTCAGCTTGTAAACGTCTTCTTCTAAATTCTATTATAGCTTTTCGATTGGATTTTGCCTCTTCTAAAGCTTTTTCTACTGTAACAGTAAATGTTGCTAATTCTTTAGGGGTGTTTAGTAAGATGTCTTCTGAGTCTAAATATAAATATCGCGATAAATTTTGTGTTGCTCTTTTAAAATTAATTTCATTGGAAGTAACCTCATTTTGCGAGTTTAAAACAGAAAGTTCAATTTGTAATAAATCGTTTTCAGCAATTTTCCCCATTCTAAATCTCCCTTTAGAAATTTGAAAAAGGGTATCTTGATTTGATAAATTAGAAGTTGCAATTTTAGATTGAACTTGCGCTTTTAAAAGTGAAAAGTATCTTCTGGCTGTATTTAAAGAAATTTGTTCCATACGCTCAATAAAATCTCTTTTTGCTTCCTCATATAATAAGGGTTCAATTTTTTTATTCCATTTAAATTCATTGTAAAACAGTGAATTTTGTCGATAGTTTATGGAGAAAGGAATTACTGCAAACCCTTTGGATGCATTCGGCTCATACCTATCAACGCGTTCTAATTGAGAACTTACAGATATGGTACCACCTGTTAATGCTATATTTTGATTTAAAGACAAGGAACCATCAAAACGTATTTGGTTAGATCTTCTAAAATCGTCAGAACCATCATCTAAAGTAATTCTATTAACAGAGTTTCTAAATTGTGGCAGCGTAGCATCTAAACGTAATTGAGGTAAAAAGCTAGCTTTAAAGTTTCTATATCGCCAATAACTAGCTTTATTCTGATTGACTAAAGCGATGTATTCTGGAGATTTTTTTTGAGCAATTTCAATGGCCTGTTCTAAGGTAATCTGTCGCTGACTAAAAGCCGTCGCAGAAAGTAAAATATAAAAAGTTATAAAAATTTTTTTCATAGTTATTCGTGTCTAATAGCTTCAATAGGGCTCTTACTTGCTGCAGCTTTTGCAGGTGCAATACCAAAAACTAATCCAATAAGTGTGGCAACAAAGAAAGAAAGTAGAATTGAATTTAGTGTTAAAATAGTTTCAATACCTGTTGTTATTTCTAGAACATAGGAGGCAAAAATACCGAGAAAGATTCCAATAACTCCACCACCAATACTCACTAAAACAGATTCTGTTAAGAACTGAAGAATTACATCTTCCTGTGTGGCTCCAATGGCTCTAATAATTCCGATCTCTTTGGTGCGCTCTAAAACAGATGCAAGCATGATATTCATAATTCCAATACCGCCAATTAACAAAGAAATACCTGCAATAATACTGAGGACAATATTAAAGATCTGTTTGGTTTTTTGTTGTTGTTTTAAGAGTTGAATTGGTATCGAAATTTCAAAATCTAACATATTATTATGTCTTCTTTTCAACATTCTACTCAGTACATCTGCGGTTGCATTTAATTGTGACGAGTTATCAACTTGCACAACTAATTTATCAATTTGATGGTAATTTCCTCTTGGTATTCTCTTTTTGGGACCTTGTTGCTGATCTCCAAAAAAAAGAACATTACCGTCAGTGTCGGGTATTTTATCGCTAATTATTTTACGATCTTTATACCGAACTAAAAATGTTTTTATAGGAATATAAATATCTAAGTTCATGTCTCTAATGCCTAAATTTTCTTGTGCATTGTCAGAAATAAATTTTTCTTCTATCACTCCAATAACTTGGAGCCAAACATCTTTTACTTTAATTTGTTTACCAATAGCACTTTCGCCTGTAAATAATTTTTTTTCTATTTTTTTTCCAATAATACAAACAGGCAGCGACTTTTCTGATTGCGGTTTAGAAAAGTTTTTACCGCTTTCTAATGCAATGTTCGAAGTTCTAAAGTAATCAACAGAAATACCAATTAATTTTACAGGACTTTGTCTTCCTTTTTTAATTACATACGTTTCTAAAATGATTTCTGGGCTTACGTTTTTAACGGATGGAATACTTTTTTTAATACTGATAACATCTAACATATCTAAACCTTTAGAAAAACGTTTTGCAGTGAGGGCTCCATCGTCTTCTTCTGCATCATTTTCATTGTCTTGTTCATCAGGAATAGGAGTAATAACAATATTGTTAACTCCTACGAGTTCTAATTGTGCTAGAATTTCTTTTTCCGCTCCACTACCAATAGCAAGCATCGTAATAACAGCGGCAACCCCAAAAATAATACCTAACGAGGTAAGTAACGTTCTCATTTTATTTGCTAAAATAACTCGGACGGCTTCACTAAAATTTGATTTTAGTTTTTCAATATAGATTTTATCTATCATAAAAAAACTAATTTATTTTGGTTATTTGGTCTTTGGTATACCCCTCTGGTTTGTTTAAATAAACAAGGTCATTTTCCTTTAAACCTCTGGTAATAATTGCAGAATCATTATTAGAATCTCCAATTTTAACTTCTTTTTTTGTGACTGAAAACCCAGCTTTTTTATACACGAACGTGATAGAGTCTTGAGTAAAAATAGCTTCTAACGGAACACTTAAAACACTTTTTTTTTCGAAAGTTAGTATTTTGTTCGAGGTGGTCATTCCTGGTCTAATATTTTCATTAGAACCATCTAATTTTATCAAAACCTGAAAAACTTTTATATCAGAACCTCTTTTATTTTCACCAACATTGGCAACATTTGTTACGATGCCATTCATTTCAATATCAGGAAAAGCGTCAAAACCAACTTTTACAGACAATCCTTTTTTAATTTTTCTAATATCTACTTCATTTGCATACGTCTTAGATTCCATTTTAGTTAAATCCGGTAAACTGGCAATAGAGGCATCCCAGGGACTAATGGAAGAGCCTACTTTTTTCTTAGAGCCATCCCAATTTTTTACATACGTGATCATTCCATTTCCCTTAGAATAAATTGTAAATGAATTTAATAAATTTAATAAATCATTGAGTTTTTTATTAATTTTAGAAACTTGCGTGCTAACTTCAACCATTTTAGCATCGGCTTGCCTCTTTTTTATTTTATAATTCTCTAATTTTTCTTTTAAATCTCTTGCTGTTTTTTCTAAATTAATTTCTAATTTTCTTATGGTTGCTGGTGGTTCATAAATAGATTGTTCTAATTCTAGCTTGGTTTCCTCCATATCAAAACGTAAATCTTTAATCGAATTTCTTTCTTGTTTCAAAGATAAGGTGGTGTCTAGCTCTTGTTGTGTGAATTTAGACTGTGCAGTTTCTAAGTTTAAGCGAGCATCAATAATTTGTTCATTAACGCTGCTAGGATCTAATCTACCCACATAATCACCCGCGTTGACAACAGTGCCCTCTGCCACTAAATCCTGTATTTTTAGGTTATTTAATTTAAATTTTCGGAGGTTATCTGGACCGTTAATTTTCTCTAAACTTGTAGATTGAGCTTCTCCAGAAGTAATGACCTCACTTATAAAATTACCTTTTTCAACTTTTGACATTAGATATATTTTACCATCGGTTGCAGGTGAAAAATAGCTGTAAATTAGGTAAATAACAATTAAAGATGTTATCGAAAGAATAGCAATTTTTTTCTTAGTCATCAGGGCTTGGTTTGATTAGTACTCAAAACTAACAAAAAAAGAGTGCTCTAAAGCACTCTTTTTTGTTAATATTTCAGAATTTTATTTTTAATTAGTAGCCTAATATGTTGTTTAACGTAGTATTAGATCTCATTGCAGCATCGGCTAAGCTTTCTGTTGGCAAGAAGTAACCTCCAGTATTTATAGGGTTTCCTTGCGCTTTATTTAGCTCTGAAATGATGTTAGCTTCATTAGATTTGAGTTCATTAGCAATTTTTGTAAACTCAGCTTTTAATTCTGAATCTTTGTCTTGATTTGCGATACCTTCAGCCCAATACATGGCCAAATAGAAATGACTACCTCTATTGTCTAATTCACCTACTTTTCTTGACGGAGACCTGTTGTTTTCTAGAAATTTATCTGTAGCGTTGTCCAAAGTTTCAGCTAAAATTAAAGCTTTAGAATTATTGTTAGAATTTCCTAAATGCTCTAAAGAAACAGCCAATGCTAAAAACTCTCCTAAAGAATCCCATCGTAAATGATTTTCTTGTAAAAATTGTTGCACATGTTTTGGAGCAGAACCACCAGCACCAGTTTCAAACAATCCTCCACCATTCATTAATGGAACAATAGACAACATTTTTGCAGAAGTACCAACCTCTAAAATTGGGAATAAATCTGTTAAATAATCTCTTAAAACGTTCCCAGAAACAGAGATGGTATCTTCTCCTTTTACAATTCTTTTTAAAGTGAATTCAGTTGCTTTTATTGGAGATAAAATTCTAATATCTAAGTCAGAAATGTCGTGATTAGGTAAATATAGATTCACTTTTTTAATAATTTCTGCATCGTGAGCTCTGTTTTTATCTAGCCAGAAAACAGCTGGTGTTTGCGAAGCTCTTGCTCTGGTTACTGCCAATTTAACCCAATCTTGAATTGGTAAATCTTTTGTTTGGCACATCCTCCAAATATCTCCTGTTTCTACAGAATGTGTTATTAAAGTATTCCCATTGCTATCTAAAACAACTACTTTTCCGTTTTCAGTAATTTCAAAAGTTTTGTCGTGAGAGCCATATTCTTCCGCTTTTTGTGCCATTAAACCAACGTTAGGAACGGTACCCATTGTGGTAGGATCAAAAGCACCATTCTTTTTACAGAAATCTATTGTTGCAGAATAAATACCTGCATAAGAACTGTCAGGAATGATTGCTTTAGTATCTTGTAATTTTCCTTCCGAATTATACATTTGTCCAGAAGTTCTAATCATAGCTGGCATAGAAGCATCTATAATTACATCTGATGGTACGTGTAAATTAGTAATTCCTCTGTCTGAATTTACCATTGCTAATTCAGGGCCATGATCGAAAGCATATCTTATTTCATTTCTAATTTCGTCACGTTTTTCTTTTGGTAATTGATTTAATTTACCAAGAAGGTTTCCAAGGCCATTGTTAACATCTGCACCAATTTTCTTAAAAGTTTTTCCATGTTTTTTAAATAAATCATGAAAAAATACGCGCACTGCATGCCCAAAAATTATAGGATCACTTACTTTCATCATGGTTGCTTTCATGTGTAAAGAAAACAATACATTTTTATCTAAAGAATCTTCATACTGTGCTTCTAAAAAAGAAATTAATGCTTTTTTACTCATTACAGTCGCATCAATAATTTCCTTTTCTAAAAGATTTAAATTTTCTTTTAAAACAGTTTTAGTTCCGTTTTCTGAGATGTGAAGAATATCTATTGAAATGGCACTTTTTGTAGTTATAGATTTCTCATTGTGAGCAAAATCTCCTGAGGTCATCGTAGCAACATGTGTTTTAGAATCTGCAGACCAAGCACCCATAGAATGTGGGTGTTTGCGTGCATAATTCTTTATTGCTTTTGGAGCTCTTCTGTCTGAATTTCCTTCACGTAAAACAGGGTTTACAGCAGAGCCTTTTACTTTATTGTACAAAGCTGAAATAGCACTGTCTTCCGCTGTTTTTATTTCTTCCGGATAATTTGGAAGTGCATAGCCTTTCTGTTGTAATTCGGAAATTGCTTCTTTTAATTGTGGTACAGAAGCACTAATATTTGGTAATTTTATGATATTTGCATCTGGCTGTTTTGCTAAATTTCCCAATGCTAATAGCGCATCTTCTACTTGCTGATCTTCATTTAAGAACTCAGAAAAATTTGCTAAAATTCTTGCTGCTAGAGAAATGTCTTTCACTTCAATTTCTATATTAGAGGTCTTTGTAAAAGCCTTTACAATTGGTAAAAAAGAACGCGTTGCTAAAGCCGGTGCTTCATCTGTCTTTGTATATATTATCTTAGCTATTTTGCTCATGTAAATTATATTTAAAGTAATTGTAATAATAGAATTACTTTCATAATGATGAATACTCATTATTTTGAAAGCTTGCAAATCTAAGAATTTAAGTTGGTATTTTTATTGGTAAAATGCTATTAATTAGTCGGTTTTGTAGTGTTTTTAACAATTTTTTAAAATCATTTCACAGATTTTAAAAATAAAAGCCATATCTAGCAATTTCTTGCTCTGATATGGCTTCTTTGAAATAGTTTTAAAACTATTTTGTATTGCTACAAAATAAATAAGAATACACTTATATTTCTATCAATGATAAGAAATTAGACTTAACTATTTCATTTTTGAAACATCCTTAATCTTATAGAAGTCGTTACTTTTTTAAGATTTCAGTAATGTTTCTATTGTTATCTTTAAAAAACAAGGTCTCTAAAAAAAACCTTTGAAGGCTATATATTTTTAGATTTTTAATTTTTTAAAAGAAACAACATATAAAGAACGTTACTTTACAGGTTTACTTTTAATTTCTTCTTTAGTCTTTACAAACTAATTAGTTTCATTTACTTGTAAACTCTTGTATAAAGATACTCTTGATTTCTAAATAGACAATCTTTTTAACTAATTAGTAATCAACACAGTATTAACCGGTGTTGTTAACATTTGTTAACAAAAAAAAGCGCTGTAATTAAACAGCGCTTTTTTAGTTTCTTTATAAATTGAAGAATTATCTTCTCTTTTCAGTGATTCTAGCTTTCTTACCAGTAAGACCTCTAAAGTAAAAGATTCTAGCTCTACGAACTTTACCTCTTTTGTTTACTTCAATTTTTTGAATAGAAGGTAAGTTTACAGGAAAAATTCTTTCTACACCTACGGTACCAGAAATTTTTCTGATTGTAAACGTTTCAGAAGCTCCAATACCTCTTCTTTGAATAACTACACCTCTAAAAAACTGAGTACGTACTTTTTCCCCTTCTTTAATTTCGTAATAAACAGTGATTGTATCACCAGCAGCAAAATTAGCGAACTCTTTTTTTGCTACAAACTCGTCTTGTACAAACTTTACTAAAGCTTCCATATTTTTAATTTAATTAATTTTGTAAAACAACGTACACGATGTATTCGTCAGAGGTTAATTTAGCGTTTGCAAAAATAGTACTTTTTTTCAGTTGATAAAACTAAAATGTAACTATTTTTTAGGTTGATAGTCAGTACAATAGAAAACCCAAAATTTTCGAGACTCTTTACCGTTTATTTTAATTACAATTGGTGTTAATTCAGTAACAGATTTAAAGTAAGTATTTAATAATGGATTAATTTTACCCAACTTGTTTTTAGTATTAAAACGTTTGTCAGAGTCTATAAACAAAGCATTTTTTCCTTTTAATAGTGCTAAATTATCACCTAAATAATCAAAATGTAAGGCAGGCAAACCGATGATGTTTTGTGCATACACCTTACCATCCATAAAAAAGTTTAAACACGCAGACGTTTTGTAGTTGTCATTAGAGAAAACAAAAGTATTTGTATGTGTTTTTTGTAATTGTGCTGTTTCTAGCGCTAATTCTTTCCAACCAACCCAAGTGTCGTCACTTTTAATGGGCACTACATAAAAAAGAATTTGTAGGGTGGCTAACACGTGAAAAACGATGGATATTATAATTTGGATTTTTAACAATTTCTTACTGATAAACATTCCTGCTATTATAATTCCAGTAATATAGGAAGGCATCATCCAATTTAATTTTACCCAATAAATAGGCGTAAGGAGGAAAAATCCAACAAAAGTGGGAATAAAGAAGGCTAATAAAAATAATGTTTTAGCGCTTGGGAGTTTAAACTTTAACAAGGCTCTTTTGACATATTTGTAGGTAATAGTGCTAAAAATCAAAAATAAAACAGGCAATAATAAGAATATTTGATGTCCGATGGCACCAAAGAAATTTTTTGGAGAAATTTCAAATTTTGTGATAGAACTTGTTCTCTCTGATGATTGAAAAACAAACGATGCAAATTCATTTTTATAATTCCAATACCAAACAGGAAATGTCACTGCAACAGAAATAATTAAGGAAAACCACAACCACGGAGAACGTAATAATTTTCTGTATTGATGCGAAAAAATTAGAAAAGCCAACAAACCAAATTGTAATAAAATAGCAGTGTATTTGCTGTTAAAAGCAAGCCCCATTGCAATTCCACCTAAAATAAAAAACCACTTTTTTTCTTCAAAAATTCCTTTGTACAAGCAAATTAAACTGAGGGTCCAGAAGAGCAATAAAGGAACATCTGGTGTTGAGTTAAACGATAAAATAGAAACAAATATGGTGGACGCAAGCAAAACAAAAGCACGTTGTGACTTTTCTTTGGATAGAAAATAAGAAGCCAATTTGTAAAAGCTTAGTATGGTAAGGGAAGTAATAAAAAAGTCGGCAAATTTTACAACAAAAATAGAAGTTCCAAAAACATCTGTAAAAAGGCGTAAAATATATCCAATCATTCCTGGATGGTCAAAATACGAAAGCGATAAATTCTGTCCGTATAAATAATAATATGCGTCTTGGGGCATTAGGCCCATAAACGGTAATAAAATGAATCTAAACAGTTGAAATCCTAAAACCCAAGTAATGGCTTTGTTGTTTTTTATAAAATTTTTTATGATATTCAAAGTTTAGGATTTGGTAGTTTATACTAAAAAAGAGCTACGAAGTTTCATCTAGAAGGTCTGGTCTTATTTGTTGTGTTCTTTCGTATGCTTTTTCACTACGCCAATCATCAATTTTAGGAAAATTTCCTGATAATAGGACTTCAGGAACTGTGGTTCCTTCAAAATTGGAAGGTCTTGTATATACTGGTGGCGATAATAAATTGTCTTGAAAAGAATCTGTAAGCGCAGATTGTTCATCACCAATAACACCAGGAATTAAACGCACAACGGCATCTACTAAAACTGCTGCGGCTAACTCACCACCTGTTAAAACGTAATCTCCAATAGAGATTTCTTTGGTTATAAATAGGGCTCTAATTCGGTGATCTACTCCTTTATAATGTCCCGTTAAAATAAGAATATTTTCTTTAAGCGAAAGTGTATTTGCAACAGATTGATTCAGTGTTTTAGCATCTGGGGTCATATAAATAATTTCATCATATACGCGTTCTGCTTGTAATTTTCTAATACAGTTTGCAATGGGTTCAATCATCATTACCATTCCGGCGCCACCCCCAAATTGTGTGTCGTCTATTTGTTTGTAATTGCCCAAACCATATGCACGTAAATCGTGAATTATGATTTCTGCCAAACCTTTTTCTTTTGCACGTTTGATAATCGAATGATTAAACGGACTTTCTAATAAGTCTGGAGCTACTGAAATGATATCTATTCGCATGTTTGCAAATGTAGGCTTTTTAGGGAATTATAAAATGTGGTTTTTGAAGATTTAAGGAACGAGTGTTCTTCTCTATTTTAGAAGTGCTGTTTTTATTTTTTTTTAAAATACCAAATAAAAAAAACCTCTCTGTTTTCACAAAGAGGTTTTGGTATTATAAATTTCTACCGAAGTAAAAATCTTAAAGTTATTTACTTAATTAACTCGTAAGAACGTTTTACAAAGTTAGTCAACTCTTCACCATGTAAAAGGTTTTGAGATAACTTAGCCAAATCAAAAGCTTGAGAAATTAAGTTTTTTTGTTTTTCTTCATCTTTATTATTTAAGATGTCAGAAACTAAAGGACTGTTCGTGTTTACAACTAAGTTGTACATGTCAGGGAAATTACCCATTCCCATCATTCCACCACCACCACCAGAAGCTTGCATTTCTTTCATTCTACGCATAAATTCTGGAACTGTAATAATAAATGGAGAAGCCGCAGAATCCATCGCCTCTAACTGAACTGTATATGTTTTTGAATTTACTGCACCTTCAATAATTGGCTTTAAAGTAGCTGTTTCTTCATCAGATAATTTAGAAATTACGTTGTCGTCTTTCTTTATTAGATTATCAATATGATCTGCATCCACTCTTGTAAATTTCACTTTTTCAGCCGAACCTTCTAATTTCTGCATTAAGTGCGAAATAATAGGAGAGTCTAAAATTAACACTTCATATCCTTTTGCAGTTGCTGCTTGAATATAACTGTGTTGTGCATCTTTGTTAGCAGCATATAAAACAACATGATTCCCGTCTTTATCGGTTTGAGAAGCTTTTGTTTTTTCTAGTAATTCATCAAACGTAAAATAAGAACCTCCTACTGTTGGATACAATGCAAATTTCTTCGCTTTGTCAAAGAACTTATCTTCAGACAACATTCCGTATTCAATAATTACTTTAATATCGTTCCATTTTGTTTCAAAATCTGCTCTGTCTTTTTTGAACAATGTAACTAATTTATCACCTACTTTTTTAGTGATGTAACCAGATATTTTCTTCACTGCGCCGTCTGCTTGTAAACCAGAACGAGAAACATTTAAAGGAATGTCTGGAGAATCGATAACACCTTTTAACATCTGTAAAAAGTCGGGTACAATTCCTTCTACATTATCCGTTACAAAAACTTGATTTTGGTACAATTGAATTTTGTCTTTTTGCATGTCCATTGACGGACTTAGCTTTGGAAAAAATAAAATTCCTGTTAAGTTAAAAGGATAATCTACATTTAAATGAATGTGAAATAACGACTCTTCAAATTGTGCTGGATACAATTCTCTGTAGAAGTTGTCATAATCTTCTTCTTTTAAATCTGCAGGCATTTTTGTCCAAGCAGGAGCTGTGTTGTTTATAATATTATCAACAGTAAGTTGTTTGTGTGCTTCCGTAGTTTCCTTTCCTTCTGCATCTTTTGTAGTTGCAGGTGTAAATTCTGGATCGTTGATTTCTTTCGTTCCGAATTTAATAGGTACTTGGTTAAAACGATTGTACTTGTCTAATAAACCTCCAATTTTATTTTCTTCTAAAAAGTCTAAAGAGTCTTCAGCAACATGTAAAATAATTTCTGTTCCTCTGTCTGCTTTATCGCTTTCTACTAAGGTAAATTCAGGAGAACCATCACAAGTCCAATGTGCAGCAGGTTCGTCTTTAAAAGACTTTGTAATTAATTCTACTTTGGCTGCTACCATAAATGCAGAGTAAAAGCCCAATCCAAAATGACCAATAATTCCTGCTTCGTTGTCTTTATATTTGTCTAAGAACTCTTCAGCTCCAGAAAATGCAATTTGGTTGATGTATTTCTCAACTTCAGCAGCAGTCATTCCTAAACCTTGATCTTTAATCGTAATTGTTTTAGCATCCTTATCAATGCTTACTTCAATTTTAGCATCTCCTAACTCCGTTTTTGCTTCACCAATTGCAATCAGGTGTTTTAACTTAGAGGTTGCATCTGTTCCGTTAGAAATCAATTCACGTAAAAAGATTTCGTGGTCAGAATACAAGAATTTTTTAATTAGCGGAAAAATATTTTCTACTGATACATTAATGTTTCCTTTTGCCATTTTATTTATGTTTTGTTTTTAAGTTGACATTTCGTTTGCTTTTCTTTTTTGAAAATTATATCAAGAAATTTTAACTTCTTTAATAGAGCTCATCAAAAAAAAACGGGCATTTGAACTGACAAACAATTAGTATTTATAATTTCAATTGCTAGTAGTCAAAAAAAATACCAAAGCGATTATAGTGACAAGATGACAGAATTAAAATGATTTTAGCACCTCTTTAAGTCTTACAAGGGAATTCTAACTCTAAATCTGACCAATTTGTATCATTTTGTGTATTGCATAAGCTCACAAATAATAGCCTTTGAATCGCTGTAATATGTTTTAATAATTTAGTTGTGAAAAAATTGATTTGAGTCATGAATTCTAAAGAACCTATAAATGAGAAAGTGCGTTGTTTTATTGTGATAAAAAAAAGAGTTTAAATTAAAAATCTTAAATTTAAGAAGCGTTTTTAAATAGATAAATGCATTAATTTTTACGCTATTATTTTAAATATTCTAAGTTTGAAAACTACTATTATTCCATTTAGATAGCAGTGTCTGTTATTATTAGTGCACTACAAAAGGGTGGAAAAGATTTTTCATGACAATTAAAATTAAGTCTTTCTGTAAAGATATTATTTTATCACTATTTTTGTGTACTCTAACAATTAGTAAATAAAAGTATAAACTATGTACAATTCTAAAATAATCGGTCTTGGTTATTATGTTCCTGAAAATGTTGTTTCCAATGACGATTTAAAGGAATTTATGGAAACTTCAGACGAATGGATTCAAGAAAGAACCGGAATTAAAGAAAGACGCTGGATAGATCCTAAATCTGAAGACACAACTGCAGTTATGGGCGCAAAAGCGGCTAGAATTGCCATAGAAAGAGCAGGTTTAACAAAAGATGATATTGATTTTATTGTGTTCGCAACTTTGAGTCCAGACATGTATTTTCCTGGCTGTGGCGTTCAGGTGCAAGACATGTTAGAGATGCCAACAATTGGTGCTTTAGATGTGCGGAACCAATGTTCTGGTTTTATTTATGCAATGTCTGTTGCAGACCAATTTATTAAAACAGGGATGTACAAAAATATTCTTGTGATTGGTGCTGAAAATCACTCTGGTGGATTAGAAAAATCTACAAGGGGAAGAAATGTTTCTGTTATTTTTGGCGATGGAGCAGGAGCAGCTGTACTTTCTAGAAGTGAAGAACCAGGGAAAGGAATTTTGTCTTCTCACTTGCATTCGGAAGGAAGACACGCAAGAGAATTAGTTTTAGAAGGACCTTCGACACAACGTTGGGTGCCAGAAATTTTAGAAGCAAATAATCCGGATGATATTTCTTACTATCCGTATATGAATGGGCAGTTTGTATTCAAACACGCCATTACACGTTTTTCGGAAGCAATCGTAGAAGGATTACAAGCTAATAATTTAGAAAAGGAAGATATAGATATGTTAATTCCACATCAAGCGAATTTACGTATTGCACAGTTTATACAGAAGAAGTTTCAACTGTCGGATGATAAAGTGTATAATAATATTATGAAATACGGAAATACTACCGCAGCTTCTGTAATTATTGCATTAACTGAAGCTTGGGAACTGGGTAAAATAAAAGACAATGATTTAGTTGTTCTGGCTGCTTTTGGTAGCGGATTTACTTGGGGTTCTGTTATTATACGTTGGTAAGAGTTTTGCTTTTAGTTATTTAATTTTCGATATTATGTAAAAGGTGCTCTATTTTGTAGCACCTTTTTTATTGTTTTATTTTGATCTGTTTCAACTAAGTATATGCTACATTCAAAGAGCGCTTAGAACAAGA
>Ga0307488_10001656_pt1 | contig 18635 bp, 22 predicted proteins | sample SB02metaG_FD_202248 | JGI IMG/M metagenome (GOLD analysis project Ga0307488, IMG submission 202248) | Sea-ice brine microbial communities from Beaufort Sea near Barrow, Alaska, United States - SB 0.2 | ecosystem: Environmental > Aquatic > Marine > Coastal | place: USA: Alaska | collected... | reverse complement strand
TTGATTCTGGCACCGCAAAATCTGGCGCCAAAGACACTATATTTTGGATATCAGTAAAAGTTAACAGCACCTATGGCGACAGGCATTCATAATTGCACTCAGAAGCACCAGGGTACTGACCATCAGGCTCACTATTTAATGTTTCATCTAGATAAGCTTGAATTGTCGAAGCTTCGCCCTTAACAAAAATCAAGGACTGTTGCTAAGTCATTTTATTACTTGCGGTGATCTAAGAAACACTTCTGCTGCATTTTCAAGAACAACGTTCGTAGCGCCATACAATTAATTTTGTGGGTATGCTCAAGTACATATACCACCGACTCTAGAGTTGATAGGCTATCCTGCTGAGTTGTATGTCTAATCTGGTATTGGTTTGCAGGTGGACGGGTAAAATGCCAACTATTACATAGTTTTAGCCAAGGATTAAGGTGCCAAATTTTCAGGGCTTTGCGCCATGATGCATCAACGAATATCATATTGTGATTGACTGGGAAATAGCTTTCTTTTTGTTCTGGAGAGGTAATAGATTCAAACGAGGTGCTTTGTTCATGAGGGTAAAACAACGAATAATGTTGGGGTTGGTTAGCTACCCTTTCGGCTAATTCGGGCCAATCATCGGGTCTCTCACCTTGTAAAACAGTTATATTTTTTAATCCCAAGGTTAATAACTTGACTGTGTTTTTTGCGTGTTTTGCTTCTTTAGGGTGTCGTAAAATAATGATGTTGACAGGTGTTGTGATGGGATTTACCCAAACACATAAACATGTGCTTTGCGGGTAGCCACATTTAGCACATAATAGTCTTTTATTCGTTTTTAACGTTGTCATATCTTTCACGTTTTTACACTCACTATAACTTATGCTTGGTGTTTGTGATCAGGCTTGTTAAATTTGATAGATAAAGTCAAGTCGACTGTCTCTAATTAAAAAATATAAAGCAAAATGAATGTTTATGCATACTGGAAATTGTTTGATTATATTAGCTAGCTGTTTATTTACTTTGTGCGTGTTTTATGTCATTTGAAAACGAAGTGGATTATATGCCAAATCAAGCTTTTTCCATTGCCGGTATAGATCCATCAGACTCCGATCATAAAATCTTTCAAAAGCGCAAGTGGCAGGTTTTGATTGCTACATTTTTGTTGATCCTGATTACAGCCAATGCGGTGATTTGGAGTCAATCACCAATATATCAAAGCCAAGCTATCTTACATTTTTCATATACATCTCAGACTGAACAAGGGTTTGCTGAATTAGCACAAAGGCAAATTACCCTGCATCAGCAAAGGATGAAAAGCAACAATGTGCTTAGCCTGGTTGCAGAAGAGCTTGAACAAAGTCAGATGTTAATCATTACCGTAGAAACACTTTTTGATGTACTGACAGCAGAAGCGAGTTTGACTGGGCGTATTATTATCCTAAAAGCAAACGGTAGCGCCCCCAAAATACTTAAACCAATAATAGATGCATGGGTAAAAGTGTATCTGCCGTTAGTTGCGTCTGAAACGCAACTAAGCAACATTGATGATCTATTGGTTGCAGACCAGCAATGGCAGCGACTGGAATTAAAAATCAATGACCAAAAACAACAGTTAAAAACCTTTGCCAGTGAAAATAACATCACCTCGCTAGAAAGAGATGAAAATCGAGTCCTAAGTCAGACCAAAAACTTGGGTGCTAACCTTGACGAAGCGTTGGCCGAACAGACACAAACACAAGCGTTGCGTGATAGTTTGGTTGAGTCCATTAATAATGGACAAGCCGTTATTAGACCTGCGGACAAGGCTCAAATTGATGCGACAAAGCTTAGCCTGCAAGAGGTTAATGCCAATTTGTCTGCTTTATCCGAAAAATATACGCGAGCCTATTTGGAGCGTGACCCAGATATTGTGGGGCAACAGCAAAAATCTCAGCAACTTCAGATTTTGCTTCAAGAACAAATACAGATTAGCCAAGCGGACTATTTACTCGATGTTAAACGCGAACTCAGTGCTGCTACAAGTAAAGTGGAGCAGATGCATACCCAGCTAGTTGAGCAAAACAAGCTAGCACAAGTGTTTAGCCAAAACCTTGAACAATATAAAAGACTAGATGACGAATTAAAGGCCCTGCAAACTCAAGCTCAAACCTTAAAAAATCAACAAATAGCGCAAGAGGTATCGAAACCTTTCGAAGCCAAGATCACCTTGCTTGAGCCTGCCTTTATTCCTGATTTTGCAATTGGGCCACATTACTCACTTAATAGCCTTATCAGTTTAATAGGAGCCGTCATTATGGCCGTATCTGCTTTGTTGTTGTTTAGTTTTATCTTCAAGCAGAAAGTGTCAGCCACGTCTAGTCACTTTGTTGTGATACCTGGGCAAACGGGAGCCAATAACTATTCAAGCATCGGCTATGCTCAAAATGGTCAACTTGCAGCACCCGATCCTCGCCTATCATCCGAACTAGCTAAGTTGCCACCCGTACCCCAAGCTATACGTTTATTAAGTATTGATGAATGTCAGTTGCTTTTTTCTGTTGCCAATAAACAAGGAAAGGCGCTAGTAGGATTGACTTTAAGTGGCACAAACATTGATGAATTATTGTTAATAGAGAAAGCAAATTTCAGCCAAAACTATTCGATGTTACAAATAAATAATCCGTTTTCTCGTTGCATTCACATTCAAAAAGACCTTGCTAAGACTCTGCAAACAATAGGCAACAACTTAACGGATGAAAAAACTATTTGGTCGAATATCAAAAGCCAAGAAGACTTGATACAGCTGTTGGTAAATATTGGTCATGATGCTCAGATGGCCTTTCCCGAACAACTGTCGCTCAACGTTTTAAGGCATACCTATTTAACGTATTTAGCCAGTCAAGGTGCTAGGCTAAATGATATGGAACAAGTTGCCGGATATACCTCGCCAAATGATTTAGCGCGTTATCGAAATGTTAACCAACAAGGAACATTACTTGATTTAGAACAGATCCAAATACAATATCCTTTTGTCACAAAAAGCTGATTTGTTACCATGTGTAGGCATCCTCAATACGCCAAAATTTGGCGTACAGTGCAGCTTATTCCTTTAGATAAAGTGGCAATTTATGGCCAAATCGCTGACCTGGCAGGGTTACCAGGCCGAGCAAGGTTAGTGGGTAAGTCACTTAGTTATGTGCCAAGAGATATGGACATACCTTGGCATAGAGTGTTGCGCTCTATTGGACAAATTGCTTTTCCCATAGGTTCTGAGCAATCACAAAAACAAACAGGTTTATTGCAACAAGAAAACGTCGCTATTTTTAACAACCGAGTCAAGCTTAGCCATTTTTCAATGGCAACCTGATTTAGAATAAATGCTATGGACATTAGAGTTTTAGCCTTTGTCCATAAATAGTAAATGTGGTTCTTAAAGGGAAGTCGGATATTTTTATATCCATTATTGAATTTACTTACCCAAGATATGAACTGTGTTAAAACCTTGTATCGTCGATTGCACGCAATCCTAATGCCCTGATGAAGTATTGCATAAACCTGGGTTTTTGAATGTCCAAGAAATGACGGTTATGAAAGATCATGTGTATTACGGCACCAAAGTACTGATTGAAATGGGAGTGCCCGACTCAATTGTTAAAACAATAGGTCAACATCATGAGAGACTCGATGGTTATGGCTATCCGGAAGGTTTGCGAGATGATGAGATTACTCACTTTGGTCGTATGATTGCAATCGTTGATACTGATGATGCGATGACGGCCGACAGATGCTACAAGGTTGGTATGTCGTCTAGGAAAGCGCTACAAATTTTGTTGCAAGATGCGCCTGAAAAGATTGATAAAGCGTTAGTAACACAATTTGTGCAAAGTATCGGAATTTTCCCAGTGGGCAGTTTAGTCAAATTAAACAACCAAAAGATTGCCATGGTGCTCAGGCAAAACTTTCCCATCAAATCTTATACTTGCTCTATTTATATTCTCAATCTGGATAATGACATAAAGCAAAAGGCATCAAAATTCAGTTTAGACTTAGTTCATATAGACGTCACTCTCAACGCTAGCGACGATTGCTATTTATTTCATGATAAAAAGCAATGACAGCAAATCATTGATAACCCTTTGGGTGGGCCCGCCTACCCATGAAATTAAATCAGGTAAAGAGCAAGGTACAGCCTTGGTAACACATCATTTAGTTGGCTTGAATCAAGATGAAAGTGTTTTGATTCAGGGCGAGATTGAACTCGCCCTCTTGTCCTATATTTTGCAAAAGTAGCTTATTTTCTACTCAATATTCGCGATCTGCTCACGCATTTGCTCAATTAACACTTTCAATTCCACTGCTGATTGCGTGATATCGGTGTTGATAGACTTAGAGCCTAAGGTATTTGACTCGCGGTTAAATTCTTGCATCATAAAATCCAGTCTGCGACCTACTGCGCCGCCTTTTTTGAGGATTTTTTGGGTTTCACTTATGTGAGATAACAAGCGGTCTAGCTCTTCTGCGACATCTACCTTTTGTGCCAGCATCACCATTTCTTGTTCTACGCGGGCGGGGTCTAGCTCAATTTTGGCTTCTTCGAAGCGCCCTTGAATTTTTTCACGTTGCCATTTGATCACGTCTGGCATGTTGGCTGTGACTTTTTCAACTTCCCCGCTAATGCCATCTAAACGTTGCTCTATCATAGCTTTGAGATTGTTGCCTTCGGTGGCGCGTGAGGCGATAAAATCTGTCAGTGTTAAGTCAAATTCAGCCAGTACATCGGCTTGAATACCATCCATGTCAGTTTCTTCAGCTGAAATCACACCAGGCCAGCGTAATACATCAAGAGGATTGACACCGGCAGATTGGCCATGTGATTGCACCCAATCCGCAGCTTTCATTACTTGTTTTGCTAAACTTTCGTTTAGGTTGAGTTTGCCTGCTGCTGCATCGTTCGCCACAAAACGTAATGAACATTCCACCTTACCTCGTTGTAATTGTTTGCGAAAACGTTCACGTAACACTGGCTCCATGCTTTTAAATTGCTCAGGAAGACGAAAGTAGGTTTCAAGAAATCGTTGGTTAACGGAACGCACTTCCCACACGGCTGTGCCCCAATCGGCTTTAAGTTCGCGGCGGGCAAAAGCAGTCATACTGTAAATCATTGAAATCTTCCTATGTCATATTTGACTGCATTATACCTTTGTTGTGTCTTGGGGCGAGGACCTAGGGCAATTAATTGCTTAAAACTTAAGAAAATTTATACGGAAGCCTCTATAATTCCTCTCACTATTATTGAGGAGAGCATTATGCGTCCAAGTGGAAGAACCGCCAGTCAAATTCGCCCCGTTACTATTACCCGCAATTTCACCTGCCATGCAGAGGGCTCAGTATTGATTGAGTTTGGTAACACTAAAGTGTTGTGTAATGCCTCAGTAACCGAAGGTGTGCCGCGTTTTATGAAAGGTCAGGGTAAAGGCTGGGTAACGGCAGAATACAGTATGTTGCCGAGGGCTACGCATACTCGTTCTGATCGTGAAGCTGCTCGTGGTAAACAAGGTGGACGTACTCTTGAAATTCAACGTTTAATCGCACGTTCATTGCGCGCAGCGGTAGATTTAAAATTATTGGGTGAAAACACTATTATAGTTGATTGTGATGTTATCCAAGCCGATGGTGGTACACGTACTGCATCGATTACAGGTGCTTGCGTGGCTTTGGCTGATGCGCTTAGTTGGATGCGTGCTAAAGGCATTCTCAAAACGAATCCCATCAAACATATGATTGCCGCTTTGTCTGTCGGTGTTTATAAAGGCATCGCTATTGCCGATTTAGAATACCTTGAAGACTCTGATGCTGAAACTGACATGAACGTAGTGATGACAGACACAGGTAAATTTATCGAAGTGCAAGGTACTGCTGAAGGCGAACCTTTTGATTTTAACGAGCTAAATGAAATGTTGGAATTGGCGAAAAATGGTATTCGCGAATTGTTTGACGAGCAAAAATTGGCTTTGAACTAGGACGTCAATATGCAAGATTATCAACGCAAATTTATTGAGTTTGCCTTAGCTCGCAATGTATTAAAATTTGGACAGTTTACCCTTAAATCAGGTCGAATTAGCCCCTATTTCTTTAACGCGGGTTTATTCAATACTGGTGGCGACTTAGCCAAACTTGGACAGTTTTACGCGCAAACGTTGCAAACATCAGGTATTGATTATGATGTGCTATTTGGCCCTGCGTATAAAGGTATTCCTATCGCCACGACAACGGCTGTGGCGTTAGCAGATAAACATAACGTAGATAAGCCTTATTGTTTTAACCGCAAAGAAGTGAAAGCCCATGGCGAAGGTGGCAATTTGGTTGGTAGCCCTCTTGCGGGTAAAATTATGCTGGTGGATGACGTGATTACCGCAGGTACGGCTATTCGTGAATCTATGGAGTTGATTGCAGCGAATAATGCCCAACTCGCAGGTGTGTTGATTGCTCTAAACAGGCAAGAAAAAGGGCAAGGTGAGCTGTCGGCTATTCAAGAAGTTGAGCGAGATTTTGATACTAAAGTGGTTTCTATTGTTAGTTTAGCTGATTTGGTTGATTATTTGAGTGATAAAGCTGACATGGCTGAACACTTGACTAATATTAAGCAATATCGTTTAGACTACGGGATCTAGTTAGCACGTGAAAGAGATAAGTCCATACGAATCTGCTGATTATCAATTAGATGCTTTAGGTTTGCGTTGCCCAGAGCCAGTGATGATGGTGCGTTTAAAAATTCGTGAGATGCACATCGGCGAAACGGTGGCAGTGACGGCTGACGATCACTCGACTACCCGCGATATCCCCAGCTTTTGCCGATTTATGGAGCATGAGCTGGTGGAGAATGATATTGAAAAGTCACCGTATCGATTCGTGATCAAAAAAGGTAAATGACTCACTCGTCGGTTGATGAGGTATGGGACAACATGTTGTCTAACAAAGCCTGTAATAAGTAGCGTCTATCTGTCTCGCCTATTTTTGCTTGAATATAGCGATACATGCTCTTAGTTTCTGGATTGTCTCCTAACATCTGCCAAATATTGTCTACATAACCCATCGTTATCTGTGGTGTGTTTGGCAATTCTTGTTGAGCAAAACGAATGGCCAATAGCTGCGACAATTTATCAATTAGCTCAGAAAACTGTAGGTCGATTTGCTCGACTTCTTCTCTAAGGGCTCGTTCTGCCTGATTGATAATATGTGCCGACAGCGCTCTTTTTGCTTTACGTTTACTGCGTGAGGATCCGGCAATGTTTGGACTCTGATAACCATCATCGCTAGCAATCAATAGACCTCTTAAAGCGCTCAGCTGAGAAACTAAAGGCAAGCGCAAAGGCTCAAGTTGTTTTTCTGTGTCTAACAACCACATTAGACATTTTTGTGGATAGTTTGGATCTAACTGCATGTATTTATCAGTTAAATTGGCCAACTGCATCAGTTGTTGAATGATCTTTTCCTTGGCAATGGCGCGCATTAGTTACTCTGGCTGTAGGCGGTTTTTAAGTTTTCCATCTTGACTACTGGTTGCCCATTCAAGGCCCTCTTCTCGCAGAGTGATTTGCAGGCGTACACTGTTTGCTGCGTTAGTCGTTTCTTTTACTGCACTTGTTGTTGCGTTAGTGATTAAAGCACTAGGATTGGAATTTGATTTGAGGGCAATTTGAGAGACTCGATGCCGTATAGCTTTACTTACCTCTTGGGTTTTTTCAAAAGGCAGTTCTTTATTCGAAGCGCTTTTTTTCAATGCTTTCACAAAGGCATCGTCAATTGCTCTTAACAGCGCTTCTCTGGTCACCCTAGAGGTGCCGGTGCGTTGAATTTCAGCCAATTTTTCTAAAGCTAACTTTGCTTCTTTATCAAATGCAGATTGAAAGCTTTTGGTTTTACTTAAGATATCTTCATCATCTAAGCTTTGTTTGAATTGCTCCATCAATGCTTTGTGAATGTTGGCGGTGGTATCGAGTTCAGCATCTTTGGCTGGCACATGTCGTTCGAAGGTCACAGGCATATTAATGGTTAATTCTGGGACTCTTACTCTGGGCAGACTCATTCCTTCTAATAAGGGATTGTCCTTGTAATATTCTGCAACCGCTGCGGTTTCTTCATCAGCTAGTCGCCTAGCGTGTACCAAACTGATCATCAAAGCACCCAGAACTTCACTTAATTCAGACATTATTCCCTCCCGACTTTTATTAAAAGAGGGGCGTATACGCCCCAATAATTTAAGCGGCTGATTCTACTTCTGATATTGAGTTTTCCAGAATGCCTAGCAGTTTTTCAGTGCCGGCAGGCAATTCGTCTTGCACTGCCCTGACATTGACTGACAAGCTATAAGTGCGTTCAATCTTAGACGAACTCGATTTAGCGCTTTTACTTGAATAACTTGCACTCAATTTCACCGAAACAGGTCCCCAGCCACCTTTTGCTGATAAGGTGGCATTCAAGCTTTTTGAGGATGATGTAGTCGACTCTTGCACAGAGTTAATTTTAGCGTTGAAATTTATAGTGGTTTCTTCCACCCGAATAAACGGAATGGGTAACATGGTTAATATAGGTACAGTGAGGTCAAATTTTTTCGGTTCAACTCCAGTGATATTACCGTTGGCATCCTTCGTTTCCACCGCTTTCATATAGCTGAACGTCACCATAGTGGGCTCATTGCTGTCTTCATCAAAGCCCACTGCTTTTATAAAATCAACCGAGGTTTGTGCAGACTGAGCTTGTGCCCGTACAACTGCATCTAGAGGACCACCAATCATTGATTGAAAATCGATGCTGGAAAGTTCTTCTCCTATAGCCATAACAATCTCCTTCGTTATACCTGAGACTGCAGATTCAGGTTAAAGCATTACTAAACACCCTCTTTGTTTTCCAAAAGAGGAGGAGCGCAAATGTTAAAAATACGGTAAGACATTAACGCAGCACTGATCTATCCAGATTTGCTCTACATGGTCTTCCCTAAAGGGGATGTCCAATCAAACAAGAATAACTCTTGCTGAAAGCAACACTGCATCTCATCAGTACGTTAATTAGGTATAGCAGGATGAATATATTTTTCCACTTGAATTAAAAACCGTTGTTTATGTAAGCCAAAAAGCAAAAAGGCTAATACATGATCAGCCTTATATTTTTAAAGTAGTTAGGGCTATTACTTTGGTTTGCGGAACTTCATGGTCCAGCGATCGGTATTACCTGAGACAGATTTAACCCCTACTTCGTAACGTAATTCGTCATCAGCGCGGTAATGTAAGTCTGAATAATCAACAAATTCAAAGCCTGCTTCTTGGATTTCTTTGATAGCAAGAACCGGATCAATACGGCGACGGTTAGCTGGGGCTTGCTCTTCCATATGGCGGGCTGTGTGATCTACTACAGCATAAACACCGCCTGGCTTCAATGCTTCAAAAGCTAACTTATTCATATTGTGGCGACCTTCTTCACCAAAGTTATGGTAGTTGCGAAACGTCAACACCATATCAAGGTTTTTTACCCCTAGAGAGTCTGCTTCTAAAGAATAAAAGCGCTCACCTTCTTTTCGATAAAGTTTAGCGTCTTGTGCAACGATTTTAATTTTTTCGAAACCAGACTCTTCCGTTAAATTTTTAATACGGCCTGTACCAATTGCAGCATAATATTCACCTTTATCACTGACTACTGGAGCTAAGATTTTGGTATACCAGCCGCCACCAGGAATAAGCTCGATAATTCTCATATCGTCGCGTAAATCAAAAAACTCCAATGTTTGCAGTGCGTTTCTGTTTCTGTCTCGGTCGGTTTCAGCTTCGGTTCTGATTTCAGCATTTAGCGCCGCTTTGATTTTTTCTGCTGTAGCATCAAAGCTATCTGACGCTATTGAGTTGACACTCGCAGCTAGTAGCAATAGGAGTAGAAATTTTTTCACAGGTATATATCTCCATTTATAGTTTTAAAATGTGAAAGTCACTTGTTTCAATCTGGTATAAGACCATTGTAATAAGGTTTTAGTTTCACCCTACTGTTGTTTGTAAACCACACCGTCTTTCATCACAAATTTAACCTCTTTTAGTAGTGCAATTTGCTTTAAAGGATCACCTTTTACCGCAACTAAATCGGCCAGTTTACCTACTTCTATGGTACCTACTGTGTCACTTATCTTGAGCAAGTCAGCTGCACTTTGGGTGGCACTGCGGATTGCTTCAATGGGCTTCATGCCAGCTTCAACCATTAATACAAATTCTAAGGCATTGTCACCGTGAGCCGAAACGCCTGAGTCAGTACCAAAGGCAATTTTGATACCTGCTTTATGGGCGTTGACAAAAGTCTGTTGAATAAGTGGCCCAATAGCGGCGGCTTTAGGCCTAACAAGTTCGGGAAAAAAGCCATAAATCTTGGCTTTCTCAGCCACCCAGTTACCAGCCATAATGGTTGGCACGTAATACGTGCCATATTTTTTCATTTGCTCAAACACCTCTTCATCCATATAGGTGCCGTGTTCAATAGATGTCACACCTGCTTTAATCGCGCGCAACATGCCCTCTTTACCGTGAGCATGCACTGCGACTGTCATATCATAATCTTTTGCTGTTTCAACAATGGCATTTAATTCATCATCCATAAACTGTGGATTTTGACCACTTTTAGCCACGCTTAAAACGCCGCCCGTAGCTGTTATTTTAATTAAGTCTGCCCCATCTTTATAACGTTGGCGAACTGCCTTGCGTGCTTCGGCTACGCCATTTATTACGCCGTCTATGGGTCCAGGATCGCCCATAATTGATTTACTGCGACCATTGGTTGGATCAGCGTGACCGCCCGTTGTGGCGATTGATTTTGCAGCGGTGTAAATCCGTGGACCTTTTACCATGCCATTATTAATCGCGTTCCTCAGGGCAACCGTTTCGTTGTGACGATCACCTAAATTGCGCACTGTTGTAAAACCTGCCATCAAGGTTTTTTCAGCGTACATTACACCTTTAATGGCATAGTCTGCTTCGTTCAAAGTAAAGCCTTCCATGTAGCTTGCTGGGCCGTTATGTTGGCTAGATATATGAGTATGCATATCCATAAATCCCGGCATAAGGGTATAATCAGATAAATCAATGACGGTATCTTCGCTACTGCCCTCAGTAAACCCTTTGTTTATAGCTGTTATTTTATTATCCGTGATAATCACTGTCACTTTTTGTATCACTTTATCTGAGGTGCTATCGATTAGGCTACCTGCATGGATAATTGTGACCGGTACTCCGGTGGCGGCTATGACGGCATTAGCCAGAAAAGGTTGGGCTAGTGTCGCCAAAACTAAGAAGGATTTTAAGATACTGTTTTTCATAATAAGACGCCCTGTTATAACTCGCCAAGACTAAAGCGGTATTCACCACTTTCAAGCATTAAATGGCGCTTACCATTTAACTCTTGCTCTTCTCCATAATCTACTGCTAACTCTGCGAGTTGGTAAAATACATTTTGATGTAAACGTGCCCATAAGTTTCTGCGAACTAAGGCGTAAGGTAGGTATGCAGCTGTTTTTTTGTCTGCAAATATTTGTATGGGATTTTCTGAACTAACAATTAAATCTTGGCCTGTATTGGTTGTAAGTGCCAACTTACTACCTTCTTTCTGCCATTGAGTAATGATAAAAGGTACGTCTTCTACTTGAATGCCTACCTTTTCTACAGGTGTGACTAAAAAATAATGGTCGTCTTCACGTTTTAAAACACTGGCAAAAAGCTTTACTAAGGCTTTACGGCCAATAGGTGTGCCCATGTAAAACCAGCTTCCGTCGTGTTTTATTTGTATATCTATGTCACCACAAAAGTCAGGATCCCACTTATCAACTGGAGGCAAAGCCGCGTTTTGTGAACTGATTTGTTTTTGAAAAGCACCTAAGTCAAAGGTTGTCATTTCATTGTTTCTTTTATCTCACGTAATTTAGCTTTTATACGGCGCATGTTTTCAGGCCCTGTGCGTAACAATTGTTTTTGCGGAGCGGTTAAAGACTCAAGTTGCCTATCTGCAAACTTATACATGACGCTATCTGAAAATACTTCGACTGGGAAAGGCACTTCAGGGGTATCTAGCAATACATCAATTGCCTTTTCAAGTGTCTCGTCAAAGCTGTCAAATGGGTTACCTATTTCAGAATATATTTTTTCAATAGCTGGTTTGTATTCCTGATATAGCTGCAATAATGATGCTGTTTCAAGGGACTCCAATATATCTACGTAAGGGGCATAACGTTTATAACTTGCTGGGTCTATCCATTCTTTATCGGCTTGTCTGTAGGTGCGAAATGGCTGTTCTGGCTGAACTAATACTCTATTGTTATCCGCTATATTTTCCTCAGCTAAGGTATTGGTCATGATGACAAAGCGCTCTAGAAGCGCTTCATTAATCAGTAAACGTGCGAATTCATCGTAGTCAGATAGGGCTAATAATTTAGTTTTTACTGTGCCATCACTTATATCTAACGGCTGCGGTTCGGGGATAATTTCAGGCTCAGGTTGTTCTTCTACTGTTTCAGGAACGATAATATTAGGCTGCTCTTCAATAATAGGTTCGATTGTCGGCTGTATAACAGCAGGAACAGACGCTACTGTGACAGGTTCAGGTTCGCGGGGCCAAAGTACCACTGCCAAAACAATAGCCAATACAATTGCACCTATAATAAAATGCGGTACTAACGATTTTTTTGATTCTTCACTCATGATTTCCCCGTTAAGCAAATATCTGTGATTTCCAAGACAGTGCAGCCTACTTAAAATTCTATCTAAATGATATGTGTAGATTGTAAAATACTGTAACTGTATTCTTATCTGGACTGACCATTAAGAGACTATTAGACTGGTTATGTGACTTACCTTCTTTAAGACGTGTGGGATCAGTATGAATATTATTTTATATGCAGTGCCGTTTTTTTTTCTATTAATTTTTATCGAGTTACTGTTAGAAAAAAATAAGGGCACTGACTATTATCGTGTAAACGACAGCATTAATAGTTTAACTGCTGGTGTGTTGAGTAGAATGATGGGCATTGTTAAGCAGTTATTCCCTCTCACTATTTACGTAGTGGTTTATGAGCAGCTGGCCTTGTTTCAAATGGAATCGAGCTGGTGGATGTGGGTGATTGCGTTTTTGCTTTATGATTTTTGCTACTACTGGAATCACCGCTTTGGCCACGAAATGAACATTTTGTGGGCTGCTCATGTGGTACACCATTCAAGTGAAGAATATAATTTAACGACTGCATTACGGCAAAGTGGCAGTAGCTTTTTCAGCTGGATTTTTTACTTACCCATGGCTATATTGGGTTTTGAACCCTTAGTATTAATTACAGTTGGCTCGTTAAATCTCATCTATCAATTTTGGGTGCACACTCGGCATATTCCTAAGTTGGGCTGGTATGAATGGGTGTTTGTGACGCCTTCCAATCACCGGGTGCATCATGCGCAAAACCAAATCTATATAGATCGTAATTATGGAGGTGTGTTTATCCTTTGGGACCGAATCTTTGGCTCTTTTCAAGAAGAATTGGATAGTGAAAAACCCATTTATGGTATTAGAAAAGCGCTAAAAAGCTGGAATCCACTGTGGGCTAACGTGCATGTTTATGCGCAGTTAGGTAAAGATTGTTGGCATGCAAATCGTTGGCAAGACAAGCTACTCCTTTGGTTTAAACGCACCGGTTGGCGACCTGCTGATGTTGAACAAAATTATCCTCTGAGTAAAGTTGACCTCACGCAATTTAGGAAATTTGATATTTCGCTATCGCTCATTAATAAATGGTATAGCCTGATACAGTATTCATTGGTGGCCTTTGTTGGTTTGTTACTGATGATGAACGTTTCAGTCTTTACATTAACAGAGCAAGTGCTGGTCATACTGTTTGTTCTTTATGGCAGCATTTCTGTTGGCTTGGTTTTGGAAAATAACCCCTTGGCTATTTATTTAGAATGGATAAAATACTTTTTAATTATAGTAACACTATTGATTTATACCTTACCGGTATGGATTGAATGGACACTTGGGGTAAGCATCTTGATTAACGGCACATTGTTGTTATTGAAAAAGGCAGACATTATTACTGCAACCGTGCCAATGATAGATGCTAAAAATTGAAACTATTATTATGTCGTGTTGAGTTTGTGGGTGTGTCACCCTACAAGCACCCTATTAATAGTCAAACACCCATAAGAAGAATAACAAAATGAATATACAAAATCGGCTCTTAGTTGTTTTGATTTTTGCCAGCAGTGCTGCCTTTGCCAAGCAAGCCCCTTTAGTGTCTATACCTACTCACGATGCTTTTTTCTCTAACATTGCGCAGTACTGTGGCAAAGCTTTTGAGGGAAAAGTGGCGGTTGATAACCAACCTAGTCCCGCATTCGACGCAAAATTAGTGATGTTTGTACGTAAGTGTGACCAAGCTGAATTGCAGATCCCATTCTATGTGGGAGACAATGCGTCTCGTACCTGGATAATTAAAAAAACGGGTAGTGGTTTAAGTCTAAAACATGATCACCGACACAAAGAGGGTACTGATGACCCTGTGACTATGTATGGTGGGCATACGCAGGGCGCAGGTTACAACCAAATCCAATCTTTCCCAGTTGACCAATACTCAAAAGAATTATTCGCTCAGCAAGGACTGCCACAATCTATCACTAACACTTGGCAAATCTATATTTACCCAGAAATGTTCTCATATCGTTTAGTGCGAGAAGGCAGAGAGTTTAGAGTGGATTTTGATTTAACCAAATCAATACCAACACCTGACGCTCCTTGGGGATATGAAGATTAGGCTCTCGGTTTATCAGGGATCCAGTTGATTTTTTATTAGGACCTTGTTGACAGCCTAATAATGGGCAATAAATGCTGTTTGAATAGTGGGAGCTTCGAAAATAGACGATTTAACTTCGTCCCACTTTAAATTATAATTATGTTTTCTTTTTCAAAAAAAACTTTAAATCATCCGGTATTGGTATCGATTTAAATGGATTTACATCCGTTCCTCCGGTGTTACCTGACGGGACCCAGATCTTAGAAAATAGTATTGAAGCGATAATTCTTGTCACTTGACCAAATACCTCTTTGAAATTACCTTTCCTGAAACCGACTTTCAACATCCACCAATGTGATTTTGTATGAGGGATGATAAAATGCAGAGTCCAGTTCATTTTTTTGTATAAATGAATAGTTTTCTGCATTTCTGAACGGAACACTTCTTTTAATTGTTGTTGCATTGCTCACCTGGTATCAATTAAAGGTTATACTTTAGAAGATGGGGGTCCTGATGCTGCGTATGCATACGTCTCAGTAATAGGCCAAAGTTAGCGAGGCACAAGCAGGCCCATTATTTTTAGACCTGCTTAATTGCCTTGTTTATTAACTATTTATTTTATAGTCACTTTTGTTAACTTTGATATTTCAACTGAATCTAGCATGTCACCAATCACACTAAAACATTCTTTAATATGCGATGACTTTTGATGTGCTTCTAAATCTTTTTCTGATTCCCAATTTTCATGAAAGATAAAAATTGTATCGTTCTCATTGTCCACATGCAGATCGTAATTAACACAACCACGCTCATTTTGAGTAGGAATAACAATTTTAGATAATTCAGATAACACCGTTTCTTTGTGCTTTTCTAAAGCGGTAATTTTTGCAACACAAGTCAATATTTTCATAACATCTCCATGTCGATTAAAGTAGCTATCACTTCGCATATAATAGCTTAGCCAGTTAGAAGCTGTTTTGTACTTTGTGTTTTGTAAGAAAGTGACCTGCTTGCGGAATCAGGAGTGATGTGTTTGTTATACATTTTTATATTCGCTGACTCGTTTAATTAATTCTGCATCTCTGTTTATATGCTTTTCAATAAGGTCATGGCTTTGCGCATCTTTGCCATTTTTAAACCAAGTCTGTGATAGGTTAATTATTAGCACCCCTGTAACCCCATATGAAGCTGTTTTGAACGGGATGCATACCTCGTTTCTAATGGTTGATTTGATTCAAGCTATAGAGGTTTGTGATTGTTGCAAAGGAGGGCTGAAGACTAATTTGTGGAAGATGTTTTGATTACCTGTTTATTATTTATTTCGTCGATTTTTGGCTGATTTAAATTATTACAGCCTGCTGTGTTGGCAAAATATACACCGCGATATACTCCTAAATTTTTTAGCTGAACCAATTCATTCATGATGACGTATTAACGTTGTAAAATTGATTTAATAAAAGCAATGTTTATGCAGCAAACTAAATTTTGGATTAAAGATATTGAGTCGCGTTCTATTACTGTGGATATGCTCACTGTGTGTTCTTACGAGATGAACGTATACTTAGTTAAGCTTACAATTGGTGACATCACAGGTTTGGTATATGAAGGTGAGAGCCCTAAACGTTTTCATAGCTCGCAGTTCATCCGCGATGCGTTTGACAGCTGTAATGTATTAGCCGCACAAATGCTCCACGAATCACCTTATGACGAGATGATAGGTAACCCTGAATCAGTGCAACGTGCTTGTACACTACCTTTTTCTATGGGGCAGCCTTACTAGGGGGTTGTGTTAGATAAGACGTTAAAGTTAAAGAGCATCTTAGTATTATGGATAAACAAATACGCGTAATAAGCGCCCATAGCTACCATTATACCTATACCAAGAATAGAGTTCAAAACCACTGGGTCATGCAGTATTAAATCCCACATAATGATTCACCTCAGTTAAGGAATTTTATAACTGAGATGATTTTAGGTGATTTTTAGCCTATATTGATTTAGATCAGATTTGCTGCAAGGTTATTATTTAGTGTTCAAATGTGAGTGTTAACAGCTCGACTGAATCGCTAAAACTCAGTGTTTGTAATTTTCCTTTACCTTCAACATTAATGATATTGACTTGCTCTGGCCAAAGATCCCGCAGGGCGTTATGACGGATTGTCATATTATCTAATTTAGTCGGTTGTGTGGTTTCTTGGTATACCCAGAAAAATTTGCCATCTAGTTCAACCCCTACCATTTTTAGTGGCAGTGGTTGCTCATCACTATCAAACAAATTAAAGCGCTGATTAACATAGTCGCCAAACTGATTTTGAGTCTTTTTTGAGTCAATGATATCCGCATCTTTACCCAATATTTCTTTTACTGCATGTTCCGCGTCGTGGACCCTAAAGCGGTGCATGATTTCGATATTTTCGGTACGTGGGTTAAATAAAACAGTGCTAAAAGCGATTTTTTGCTGGTGGCCCGAAACACAGAACGCTGCAAATAGCAGCGTTCCTATTAACCAATTCGATATTTTATTCATCGTTGTCTTGGTTGTCTTCATCGTCATCGTCATCGTCAGTTTTCAGCTTTGTTTTTATATCTTGCATAATATCGCGAGATACTTTTTTGGTGCTCTTCTTCTTTTTATACGCTTCAATACGTGACGGGATAATCTGACGTGGGTAATGGTTATTATCCACATTTACATCCGCCGTTTCCCAACGTGGATCTATAGTGACACTGACCAACTCTTTGTCTTTGTCAGTGATTATCATCCTATTCACTGCCTTAGGTGTGCGGCGCCATATTTCAGCTGGAATATATTGATTTTCATTGCTGCCATCAGCAAAAGTAAGCTCTAAGATGATTGGCATCACCAAGCCACCCTTGTTTGAAAACTCTAAAACATAGTAATTTTTATCTTCTTTTACTGCGCGTTCCAAGGCTGTCTTTTCCCATGGGTCTAACTTATTTAAGAACTTCTGGTACTTGTTGCGTTCTTTATTAGTCACAGTAAACCTGTCATTTTCGTCGTAGAAGTCAGTGATGTCTGGGAAACGTTTAACCCATAACTTTTTGCCTTCGGCTTTATTACGTTCATCGGTTAAAGACATGGGTTTGTCTAATTCTTCTTGACGTAAACGGTTAAAATCAATATCAGGATCTTTAGTATCCAAGCGCAATTTAGAAATTTTATCTAAGGAGATATCCACGTGATCTGTGGTGTAAAACCAACCGCGCCAAAACCAATCTAAATCAACACCTGAGGCTTCTTCGATCGTACGAAAAAAATCTGAGGGGGTGGGGCGTTTGTATTTCCAGCGCTGTGCGTATTCTTTAAAGGCAAAATCGAATAATTCCCGTCCTAAAATAGTTTCGCGCAAAATATTTAATGCAGCAGCAGGTTTGGTGTAAGCATTCGGGCCTAAACGTAATACACTATCTGACTGAGTCATAATAGGCACTTGATTCGAGGATTTCATATAGCTCACTATGTCGCGAGGCTCTACGCCCCAAGGAACAGTTGGATCCCATTCACGACCTGCTACACCATCTAAAAAGCTGTTGAGGCCTTCATCCATCCAAGTCCACTGGCGTTCATCTGAGTTGACGATCATAGGAAAATAAATATGCCCCACTTCATGGATAACAACACCAATCAAGAAGCGTTTTTCAGCTTGCGAGTATGTGCGGCTGCCATCGTCTTGCAATTCAGTACGAGGTCCATTGAAGGTGATCATCGGGTATTCCATGCCGCCAACGGGGCCATTGACTGACTGGGCCACTGGATAGGGATAATCAAAAGAAAAACGGCTATACACTTCTAACGTTTGAATAACGGCTTCAGTAGAATATTTTTTCCATAAATCACCGCCTTCTTTAGGATAAAACGACA
>Ga0307488_10001654_pt1 | contig 18642 bp, 24 predicted proteins | sample SB02metaG_FD_202248 | JGI IMG/M metagenome (GOLD analysis project Ga0307488, IMG submission 202248) | Sea-ice brine microbial communities from Beaufort Sea near Barrow, Alaska, United States - SB 0.2 | ecosystem: Environmental > Aquatic > Marine > Coastal | place: USA: Alaska | collected... | reverse complement strand
CGCATGTATAAGTTTGTTGGAGACACTACAGAACTTAAAAATGCAATCCGCAGTAAAATTAACGATGATATGGCAGACGAAGCAAAGTTTTGTTTTGAAGTTGCATCAAACCTATTTAAAGAATTAATGGAGTTAGACATTGAGTGCTATTTGGAACCGACTGATTGAATGTCAAGATGAGATTATAAACATCTTTGACACACGAGCAACTGAAATACAAGAACCTGGACTATCACATTTTAATCAACCAGAGAATGGCTGGATCAACCGTGTATGGTCAAATGATAGTGTGCGTAGAGCACACATAGATGTTGTAGATGCACGTGAGAGCAAAGGCTTATGGATGATGCACGTATGTTGTTTTCCAAATCTATATAACGATGCACCTATATACGGCTTTGATGTTATTGCAGGCAAGAATAAAATGACTGGAGCGTTTCATGACTTTAGTCCTAGCGCCAATCCAGATCATCCTATGATTGACGGATACAAAGAAAGTGTAGAAGAATTTATTCCAAGCAAGCAACGTGTATTACCCGAATGGGCTACAAACATTTTTACAGATAAAATGCTTGCTGCTGGAAACGTAAAGTCAGAAGAAGAAGCTGTTGCTATTATTGACATTGCTATTGCTAATCTTAATGCATGGTTTGACGAAGTGCCACTATCAGACGGCAACGCTGACATTGATATAGTAACAGCATGTCAAAACTACTATTGTGAAAATCAGCAAAAAAATCCGCACACAGCTAACGTGATGAAAACTCTTGGCATATCAGAAACTGACGTTGACACGTTCTGTACAGATATGTTGTTTCCTAAGATCTAGATAAATACTTTAATAGGAGTAACTCAATGCGTTATAGTGATTTTAAATTAGTAGAAACAATTAAAGTAAACGAGGAAGCAAAAGCTGATCTCGAAATACAACATGCAATGCATGATTTAGACTCTATAAGTAAATCACTGCCTAACATATCTCCAGAAAATGCTAAAAAACAAGAGAAACTTCTAACAGATCTTACAAGAATTAATACTGCATTAGAGAACTTTTTAGACAAGGCACAAGGTCGACAGCAAGCAACAGAATCAGTTCAAGATAATACTGATAAACTTTATACTATTAAAGATTTTGAAAAAACAAATAAACTTGTACAAGACACTGTAAAGAAATTATCTGATAATTTAACATCTATACAAAATTTACCTGATGGACTTGAAGGTGTTAATAAAGTTGAACTAGTACAAAATGCAGTACAAGCTCTAGATATGGCAACAAAGAGTTTTGAAGAACTAACAGCACAGCGAGATCAAGCAGCCACACAGCGTGATGAAGCAATTAATTTTGTTAAAGAAGTTACAGGTATATTAGTTACATTAGGTAATAAAGTACAAGGCTTTAGAGAAGATGAAGATTTAGATAATTTCAGCGGCAGAGAAAAAACTGCATATAAGAAGATGGCAGTAAATGCACAGAAGTTTACTAAAACTTTAAAACAGGCTCTGTTTGGAAAGATACTTGATATGCAAGAAGGCAGTAATGTTACAGGTGAAGAAATTAAACAATTCCTACAAGCATGTGCAGACGGCAAAGTAATTAACATGCTTGGTGTTATTAGTGTTTCTAAAGGTAACATTAAAGATCACGTTAATCCAAAACATCAAAAAGTGTTTGATGTATTTGTAGAAGAAAACATCTTTAGTTATGCACCAGGTACAACATCGGGTGCTATTGGGCCAGGTGAAATGGCATTGTCAATGATGGGTAACCCCGCAGAAAAAGGCAAAACAGGCGATCTAAGGATTGGCGATGAAGAAATTGAAATTAAGGCAAGTGCAAAAACAGGTGGACGTTTCAACAGTAAGGCTATTGCAAAAGCAACTACAGGTTGGAAAGTTTGGGCTCAAAAGATTAACGAAATAATGAAGCAAGCACCAGAAGATGCAACTATATCAGTTACACAGAAAAACGGCCAAGAAAAATTAATAAAAGCACGTGAGTACAACGGTAACAGACACAATGTAATCAAAGGCAAAGCCAAAGAAGGTAGCAAGTACAACTGGAACGCATCAGGCTTTAAAGCATTAAACATTGAAGTGCTAAAACCTTACTCAAACTTAACACAAACATATGACTTGTTTGAATCATCAATACGTGCTCTTGTGCAAAACTACGACAAACTAGATAAACCACAACAAGGCAATTCACATCACAAGCCATTTAATCCAGGTGACTTAATTGAAGCCGCTATCAACGACGATGGTACAGTTGACATGAAGAAAATGAATATTGCGTATTCTAAAATTGCATATGCAAGTTATCACTTAGCAGACGGTATTACAACTGTTATGCTTCTAAGAACTGATACATTAGACTACACTATATTTAAAGATGCCGACGAACTAGTTGGACAACTGTCGTCAGGACAAGCAATAACTGGCGGTGGATTTAACTGGAATGACGATCAGCAAACACCTACTCCAGGTTATATAGCTTCCTAACTTATTATATCTAAACCCCTACTTTTGCTAGGTTGTATTCTCACGACTCTAATGCTATATTATATGTATAGCAACACAAAGGAGAAACGCTATGTCACAAGGAATGATTATTTACGCTATTATCTGTGTAGTCTTAGGCATCACTTTTATGGCCATCGGCAATTTAATACTTGGTACGCTTGTTGCACTATGTGGGCCACTTTGGTTAGCCATACAAGTAAACGCAAATGATGAGGAGGATGAATAATGGAACTTTTAATCAACGTATTGTTTGCGTTTTTCTTTGGAGCAGGTATTGCTGCAATACTAATACAAGTCACCGCACTGTTCTGGATGTTTTGGGATATGTTTTTTGGAAGGAACAAATAGAGTTTAGCCATTACTGACCGTCAAAAATACAACACTTTTCATCCGTCAAATTTTCCTTGGGTTAAGATTTGTATAGTGAGGCAAACTTCATCAGGGGATCGACTAAATACAGTTGATGAAGATTTATAGTCAAAGAGCGTGAGGGCTCTTACTTCGGAGAATAATATGACAAAAATAAGTTTGGCAGCCTTCCTAGTATTGTTAACGTTTTCGCAAGCTGGGTCAACAGAGATTCTATGGGGATTTAAAAACCCAGCGTTTCATTACGGCAACGGATATTCGACCCATGTGTTAAGTGTTGAGCAATTACAATACAATAGGAAAAAAGAGTTAGCAGAAGAAGCAAAGTCAGAAGCATTACGTATCGAACGAGAACTTGAAAATACAACATTAAATAAATTCTTAAAGAACTTAGAATCAAGAATATATGCACAGATTTCAAAGCAGATGGTAGACAGTATGTTTTCCGCATGTAGTGCAGCAGATGCAGCAAGTGGAGCATGTACACAAGCAACCACTGGAACAGCAACCATTGAAGGTTCTACTATTATATGGACTAGAGATGCACTAACTGGTTCTATAACATTACAGATATTTAATGAAGATGGCACATATACTGAAATTACAATACCTGGTTCAGGTGAGTTTGGATTCTAAATGACACGGGCAATAGCAATACTAGTATTAGTTCTAATTACCAGTGGATGTGCAATGACGCCTGATGCGGTGCAATACGCAAAAGAGTCAAGCTGGAAACCATCTGTTCAAGCGGCACCTTTAAAGAACGAATTAAAGAATATGCCCAAGCTAGATGGTCCAGTTATGACTATAGCAGTTTATTCATTTTTAGATAAAACAGGGCAGCGGAAGCCAGCAAGTAACATTGCTAATCTTTCTTCGGCTGTATCGCAAGGCAGTGAAGTATGGGTAATTAAGGCATTACAAGAGGCAGGAGAAGGCACGTGGTTTCAAGTAGTAGAACGTGTCGGGTTAGATAATTTAGTTAAGGAAAGACAACTGATTCGGTCAACAAGAGAACAGTATGAAAGAACTAAAGATAAAGGGGTAACACCACTTAAACCTATGGTTTTTGCAGGGTTGATATTAGAAGGAGGCATTGTAGGGTATGATAGCAATGTCGCTGCAGGTGGAGTTGGAGCCAGGTATTTGGGAGTAGGGTTACAAACTGAATACCGAATTGATACAGTAACCGTGGTAATGAGAATCGTCTCAGTAAGTACCGGCAAAGTTTTATTATCTGTCGCTACAGAAAAAGTCATCGCATCATCACGATCCGGGGCGGATGTGTTTAAATTTTTAGACATGGGAACAAAAGCTGTTGAAGCAGAGACCGGTTACTCTGTAAATGAACCAGTTAATTATGCCGTGAGAGCTGCTATTGAGGCAGGCATAATTGAAATAATAAATCAAGGCGAACGCGACAAGATTTGGTCGTTTAAAGTGCGCGGGGAAGAAAATATAATCAAAGAGGTAATAATTAAACCAAAACAAGATACGAGTAAGACATCAAGTGAGGTAAATTTTTGTAATTCAGAAAAAGATTGTATAGAGGTGCCCCCGGCATTGGATAACATAACACCAGAAGTTGTTAAATAGGAAGCCTTTAAAATAGAGGGATGATTATGAAAAAGATATATGCGGGGATTGGAGCCCTATTAATATCTAGTTTTGTAAACTTAGCGTCTGCTAACGACATTTACATCACACAAGTAGGTGATACATTAGATTTAGATATCGTTCAAGACGGAACAGGGAACACAATTGGAGATGGAGTCACAGGCGTAAGCCTAGACGGTAGCAACATGACTTTTGCTATAACTCAGGTTGGTAACACTAACATTGTAAACGCACTTATTAAAGGTACTAGTTATACTGGTGCTTGGGTCGTTAATGGTAGTAGTAACAACATTGATTTTAAATGCTCGAGCGTTACAACAGGCGACTGTGAAACTGTAACGGCGACTATTGCAATCGATGGAGATAGTACTAACTTAGATTTATACATTGGCGAAAATGCTGATGCCGATAACACTAATGTTACATTAGACATTGATGGAGATGGTAACATCTTAGCAATGTCTTTAGACGGAACTGATCTAACACTAAACTACAGCATTGACAACAGTGCTAGTGGCGGTGGTAGTTCTACACTGGCTAACACCTTTACAATTGATGTAAATGACGGCGGCTTAACTGGCCAAAATCAAACAATTAGTTTAATAGGTGGTAACAACACGGTTGATATTACGCAAGCTGGTACAGCTCAAAACCAAACGGTTAATTTGAACTTACAAACTAGTGGCAGTGATATAGATATAAGCCAGAATGATTAATGATGAGGCTTACTGGGTACATCCTTGTTGCTGCAATCTGTCTACCAACAATAGCATTAGCTAATAACATTGGTAGCGTAGCAGAACAGCAAGGAAACGGTGGAATTGAACGAGGAAGAGACCTAGTTGGTAGTGGCATCGGCACAGAAATACAAAGTATGGACGCCGCTGTTACTACTAACGGGACAATGAGGATAGACTTCATCGACGATACACGGGTTGATATTACTCAACATAGTAAATTGATTATTGATGAATTTGTATACGACCCAGCAAATAATATAGGCTCGGTCAGCTTAAAAGCGTCCTTAGGAACAGTAAGGTACGCATCAGGACAGATTGCTAAACGTTATCAGCAAAATGTTAAAATACGTACACCTAGTGCAACAATCGGGGTACGTGGTACAGACTTTGTAATGGTAGTAGACGAAATTGGAGGGAGTTTGATTACACTCCTACCAAGTTGTGATTCGTCTGGTGCTTGTTACACAGGCGAGATAACTGTTGAAACAGATGCAGGATTTGTTGTAATGAATCAAGCATTCCAAGCAACAGCAACAACAACGTCAGCCCAACCTCCTACACCACCTAAACTACTAGACTTACCTGAAGATATGATTAACTCACTTTTAATTATTAGGAAGAAGGTACCTTATATAGAAGACGAGGAAGAGTATAAGAGGGCAAAAAGACAAGCCGCAGATATACTAGGTATTGACTACTTAGAATTTGACGGATTAGATTTTGAACAGATACAAACTGATGAAGAAATTTGGCACACTGAGTTAGATGAAACTGACTTTATGCTAGGAGACTTGTTAGTTGATATCTTAGAACAGTTAAACATACAGTTAGCAGAATTATTTAAAAGTGAATTTGAGAAACAAAAAGTAAACTTCAGCGGAGTAAAGTTAGGCTTTGATCAAACCACAGGTGTAAGATTAACAGACAAAGATCCACTATACCAATTTGAAAGATATGACAACGCAGGAACTAACAATGTAAATCTACAACTACACAAAGGTAGTGGCGGATATACTATAAACTTACAGCAGGGTGACTTTCAATTAATAGATTATCGTATAGGCACTGGACCGAATACGATAGACATTAAACAGGCGAACTAATTATGCGTATAACAGGAACACACTTAGGAATATTAATATTAGTAATGTACTTTGCGGCGCAGACTGTTGACGCTAACGAGATTTATATTACTCAATCTGGTGATAACATTGACATGACTATTGTTCAAGATGGTGAAAATAATGTTATTAGTTCAATTACTGGTAACACCACTGGAGCACCAATTCACGGTAATAACACGAGCACAACGTTTACACAAACAGGCGATAACAATGATATAGGCGTGTATATGAGTGCTGGCAATGGACAACAGACAGTTACACAAACAGGCAATACTAACTATGCTATTGTAGACTGCCACGGCAATAACTGTTCAGCAACCATTATACAAAATGGCAACAATAATGCGGCAAATTTAGAGTTTGGTAACGGCGGCGATTACGACCAAACTGGTACAATTACACAAGACGGTGACTACAATGAGGCTGGTATAGAAATCAATGGCGACGACAACACTGTTGTAATGGATCAGGATGGTGACTACAATAGTATTGGAGGAATTACTAGCGCGGCTGCTACTGGTAATAACAATTCACTATCAATGACCCAAAATGGCAACAACATGACTTTTGAAGGGCACCTTGTAGGTAGTAATAATAGTTTAACATCGTTTCAAGGCGGTGGTGCTAATAATAGTTTTATTCGTGTTAGTACAGTTGGAAGCAATAACACAGGTGATCTACGTCAAGGTAAGAAGATGGACGGATCAGTTGACGGCAATGACAGTGGTAACCATGAACAATACATAACAGTAGTTGGCGATAGTAATACTATTAACACTTCACAAGTAAACAGTAACGGAGCAAGTTCAGATCATCACATGGCACATATCATAACAGGTGATAGTAACACACTAAGTCACTTGCAATATGCAGATAGTAAAAAACAAGGCTTCATCGAAATAACAGGCGACAACAATAATGTCGAACTTGAACAAAGAAATAGTGCAACTCATTTTGCTGACATAGTATTAACTGGAGACGGACATTCTGTATACGGTGAGCAACGTGGTGGAATGAATGGATCGCATAATATAACAGTAGATCTAACTAACTCAGGCGGAGCATACAATATGTCAACTACACAAAATTCATCAACTGCACAAACTTACACACTAACCGGGAGTTGTGCAAATGCTAACGGATGTGGAATTATTATAAACCAAAACTAAATACAGCTACAGGACTTAGGGCTCCTGAGAAAGTAGGGTATTTTGGTCGATCCGTTCACAGCAATCGGGCTGGCAACAGCTGCATTCAACAGCATTAAAAGTGCAATCAACACAGGTAAGGACATACAAAGTATGACTAGTCAGCTGGGTCAATGGGGCAAAGCTATTAGTGACCTAGACTTTGCACATGCAAAAGCAGAAAAACCACCTTGGTACAAAGCACTAGGCGGAGGCGTAGAAGCTAACGCTATGGAAATTTGGTCTCACAAACAAAAAGCTAAAGAAATGCGTGAAGAAATGCGTCAGTATATTAGTTTATATTATGGACCATCTGCATGGGACGAAATTGTGCGTATGGAAGTTCAAATGCGTAAAGAACAACGTGAAGCAGTATATGCCGCTGAAGAAAAGAAAGAAGCTATTATTAATACAATAGTTGTTATTATTGTAGTGGCAATTGCCGCGGGTATTTTAGCCAGTGTTATTTACATGCTAGGAACTACACAAGGAAAATGGTAATTGCAACGATATCAGTACAAAGAGTTTGTCTTCATAAACCGAGATACTAAAGGAGCCCTTTATCAAGGAGACCATTTAATATTTTTAGGCAACACTTGGTCTGCTATATTACAATTTTTACATGTAACTAACAACGCAGAAGAAGTGCGTAATATGTTTTATTCACAACTTAACACACGAGAACAAGTAAAAGTCACTCAAAACAAGAAGGTAATTTGAGACAGGTAAATACAGTATGACGAAGTATATCACACATTGGTCAGTAGCTTTCGTTACTGCCTTTATCATGTTAATGTTACACTACGGGGATGGTACTGTAGTGCAAACCGCTCGGCTCAAGCAATTTGATATACTTCAACAAACCGACGAGCCACAGGGATCCCAAGATATTGCAGTAGTCACCATTGACGAACCAGCCATTGAAAAGTACGGTCAGTGGCCTTGGAAGCGTGATCAGCTTGCAGATATAATCTGGAAACTGCGCGACGCAGGTGCTGGTATTATTGTAATACCTATTTTGTTTTCAGAACCAGATAGACTAGGAGGGGACGAAGCATTAGCCGAAGCACTTGCAGGTAACGGAGTAGTAATTGCCCAGACGGGAACTACTAGCGTTAATAAAAACCCAGTTCCTAGAGGCGTAGCCAAAATAGGAGATCCTTTACCATTTATGTTTGAATGGCCGGGGATGTTGGGACCAATACCATTGTTAGGTGATGCGGCAGACGGTGTAGGAGTATTAAATACAGCACCAGAGATAGACGGAGTAGTTAGACGTGTTCCGCTCATCATGCGTATCGGAGAAGATACGTATCCTGCTTTAGCAGTGGAAGTAATTAGAACAGCCACAGGCAATCCTAGTTATCAAGTAAAGGCAAATCAGGCAGGAATTGAAGCTGTACGTGTTCCAGGGTATCCAATAATTAAAACAGATCCAAATGCACAAATATGGTTAAGATGGAATAAGACTTTCGACGAGATCAGTTTAGTGGACGAAGATCAGTTTTATAAGTTAGAAGGTAAAACTGTAATACTTGGAATAACAGCAGAAGGAATTGGTGGACTTATTGCAAGCCCAACAGGACCGCAATACAATTATATACCAGCGGCAGTAACTTTACAAACAGTAATAGACGGTGATCAAATTCAACGTCCGTTCTGGGCACTCTTAGCAGAAATGATCACAACAGCAATCCTGGGCATAGCCCTTGTGTTAGTTGGACGTTTCGCACCTTATTGGTTAGTTGGTACTACGATAGTAACTTTTGGTGGAGTGTTGGTGTATGGTGTAAACTATGCATGGACAACCCATCTCTATTTACTTGACATTACTATGCCGTTGGCAACTGTATTAATTGTAGGCTTACATTCTGTGTTTAATAGATTCATAAGTGAATACTTTGAGAAGCAAGAAATTAAGAAACAGTTTGCAGGATATGCTTCTCCAACAGTGGTACGTATGCTACAGGAGAATCCATCACTAATTAAAGATGGAATGAAACGTGAAGTTAGCATATGTTTTAGTGACTTACGAGGATTCACTCCATTAGGGGAATCGTTCGGTGATGATGTTAAAGGACTAACAAACATAATGAACGGGTATATGGATGCAATAACACAGCCTATACTTGATGCAGACGGAATGGTTATTAAGTACATAGGTGATGCAAGTATGCACATACACAATGCGCCGTTAGAAGACGCTAATCACCCTAAGACCGCTGTACGTTGTGGGCTTGACATGCTTAAAGCCGTAGAGAAGTTTAATGACAAAATTGTTGCCGAAGGAAGACCACCTATTGGAATGGGTGCAGGAATTAATACTGGACTAGGTTATATCGGAGAGATGGGTAGTAGTGCTAGACACAGCTACGACATACTTGGAGACGCTGTTAGTACAGCCGCAAGAATTGAATCTAAGTGTAAAGAATACGGATGCTTACTACTTGTTGGAGGAGCAACTGTTGAACAATGCGACAATGAATTCTTCTTCCTAAAAGTAGACGACTTAGCAGTTAAAGGTAAAACAATTGGCATTACTATGTACACAGTGCTAGACGATGTTAAGAAACATTATGAAGCAAGTAAACGCAGACACAATGAAATGCACAATCTGTATCTAACTCAAAAGTTTAGTGAAGCAATTGAAATGTGTGAAAAGTTAAAGCCACAGTTTGAAGGCAAACTTGTAGGCTATTATGATATGTGGATTGAACGCTGTGAATTTATGAAGACACAACCATTGCCTAAAGACTGGGACGGAATTTTCATAGCAACAACGAAATAGTAAATAAGAATTGTTTAGATATTAAACAATGGAATAGTAGCTAGATAAACTATTGCAGCATATGTTGCAAAATGTAACATTTGATCTACTGTTTGTATACGGTAAAATGTAAAACTTAACCTAGGTATCTTAAGCATCTTTACACATGATGATTTCCAATAATCAATATGCCAATGCGCTAAATGGTCAAACATTGCAAGTAATAAAGCACATTCAAATCCATGAGCAAAGGGTAAACACACAAAGAATGTAAGTATACTATGTTGTGAATAGTGTATTTGTCCTCTGCCAAAGTATCTTGTTTTGTCTATATTTTTATTGAACGTTTGTAGAAACATATCAGCAAAGCTATGCTTTAGTATGAGCAAGAATAGTAATACAGCATCTGGGCTCATTTTGTAACCCTCTTTTTCTTTTTAGCGTTTTCACTAAGCTCATGTTCAATTGAGTCTAAATCTAAATCCATAGTCTTACCTGTTAGCCTTTCATACTGTTCTTTAAATTCTAGGATCATATTAATCTTTTGATTAAGCCGGATCATGTCGTTGTCTAGCATACGTATACGATCTATTAGTGCTACTAGTGTAGTACTTGCTTCACCTAGTACAGGCTTAATTTCTGTAGTAACCCATTTCCAAACATAGTAAACAAAGTAGGCCAGCCCCATCGCCGCAATAATCGGAAATCCGTATTGATTAATTGCTTCAATGAGATCTTGTGACATGTATTATTTCCTAATCGCGGCGAGCGTCCTCTTTTCCTTCGTTCGCTGCTATTCTATCTACGTTTGGTTTTACATTAAGAGCATAGCTCATTAACGTATCTATTTTAACTAAATCATTGTTCATAGTTTGAACACGATTGTTTAATGCTGAAATCATTCCTTTAAGCCCCTGAACACTGCCAGTAACACTTTCAAGAATAAATCTTAATGTAGTAAATACAAAGGCGCCACTTGCCATAGCACCGGCAATTGGAAAACCTACTTCACCAACAATTTTTAAAAAGTCCATACTACTGTAGCCCTCACGCTCTTCGTTATATGTATTTACCATATTATGTTCCAAAATAGGTTGACAAAAATAAATATAGGTGCTATTATTACTAGACAACTAAATTAAAGGAGTGTTTATGAAAGAAGGCGTACAAATACCCAGTGTAGACTTTAAATACAGAGTTCGCACTGACGGTAAAGCAATCACGTATGTAGACAAATCAAACGGTGATGCAAATCCTTTTGAATGGCTAACTGTTCCAACGTCAGAAATTTTTAATGGGAAAAGAGTTGTAGTGTTTTCACTACCAGGTGCATTTACACCTACCTGTAGTACTTACCAAGTTCCGGGCTTTGAAGATATGTATGACGAAATTCGTAACCAAGATATTGACGAAGTTTATGTAGTCAGTGTTAACGATACGTTTGTTATGCGGAAATGGATGATTGACCAAAATATTCAAAATATTAAGTTTATTCCAGACGGTGCAGGTGAATTTACTCAGATGATGGGTATGCTTGTTTGTAAACCTGATCAAGGGTTTGGAAATAGATCATGGCGTTATGCGATGGTTGTTAAAAATGGTGTAGTAGAGAAGTTCTTTGAAGAGCCAGGACGTAACAACACTAGTAATGATAATGATCCGTATGGCGAAACTGATCCGAAGAACGTGGTAGCATACTTAAAGACAGTAGGTTAAATGCAACACGAGCTTTATAACTGGGAGCAGCTAATAACGTCCGGTCAGAAGCTTGAGATGCGTAAAGATATTGATAATCTTATCGCACTTGGGAAGTACTGGGATAATAGTCCACCGTATCAAACCAATGTAAATATTTTTGGTGAACACGGAGAGCATTGGACCAATCTTAAGATGAGTTTTATTTGGAGTTGTTTTGCTTACATGAAACAAGAGCGTCAAATAAAAAGCGTTAAGAGTTGGGGCTACAAGACTAATAAATCCACAGTTGAAGATCGCGATAATTATTGGCATCAGCATATTAGAGAGGGCTCCACAGTGTTAAGTGGAGTCTACTATTTGCATCTTCCAATAGCAGAAGAAAACGATTTAGAAACAGCAGGTACAGAGCTTGCACCGCATGGCGTAAAAATGGGAGGATACTATGCTCCTTGGCGTGATGGTCACTGGTTAATATTTCCAGGGCAAACATGGCATCGTCCGGGTGTACTAGCTTGTGAAGAAGATAGATACATTGTAGCTGCAGATATGGAATTTTGATGAGAGTAGTAAGTATAAACGACATAGGCGGAGAAGTTGTAAAAGACAACGAAGTCTACTTGTTAAAGGACAATAAGACACTAAACAATTTAGTACTTAGTTCTACATTTTTAAAAGCAAATCAATGCACTAATGGACATAAACATGAAGGACAAGAAGAAGTTTACATGTTCATATCCGGCAAAGGCGAAATGGAAATAGACGGAATAAAGTTTAATGTGCGTGAAGGCGATTGCATACTAATTGAGGACGGAGAGTTTCACAAGGTGTATAATACAAGTCATCTTGGATTATATTTTGTTTGTGTTTTTGATGGAAAGAGGAATCACTAAGTGGTTGACAAGTTGACTCAAACCAACTATAATAGTTTTATAATATACGCGGTTGTAGCTCAGCTGGATAGAGCATTGGTCTACGAAACCAAGGGTCAGGGGTTCGACTCCCTTCAACCGCGCCAATAATCTAAGGAGATTTGATATGGCAACAGCAGAACAGAAAACAGAATTAGTAGAAACACTTAAAGGACCAAGATTTTATCGTGTAGTAATTAATGGCTACGGCGGAGAATCTGCATATATTAACATTAGCAAAGAAGCATATGAGTTTTGGAATACAGACTTAGAAGAAAACGGCGACACTGACTTTATAAACTATCTAGTCACTGACGATCCAGATGAGTATGAGTTCGATAACATAACTGATATTCCACCCGAAGTAGACTTCCTTATGGACAAAGATGACGATTATAAGTCTCAGTGGTATGAAGCACCAACAGAATTTATGCATCAATATGGTGTAGAGTATAGTAGTGCATACATGACAGTAGACGAAGTTGCCGGCACTGATTACTCAGCAAAGGACATTGCAACAGTAATAGAGAACGAAGATGTAAGTGGGCTAATTGACAAAGTAGGCGAAGAGTCAGACTACGAACTCGAACTAGCAGATTATGGCGAAGCAGAATCACACGGAAGTTCCAAACAAGGCGACTACGTAGCACAAATGTTTTCAAGTGAAAAAGGTACATTCTTTGACGGTACTATTGAAACAACGGGTGACTTTGATGTTAAGAAACTAAAGATCCTAATTAACGAATACCCTAATGGTGAAGATATTATTGACGGCTTAACATACGACGGAGAAGAAGTTGAGAACGAAGGTGGCGACACTAATGGTAAAGGATACTCTGCTCACGTTTGGTCGAACATAAATACAGCATAGGAGTAACTTAATGACTGAAGAAAAAAACGTATACACTTTTAAAGCAGGTGACATCTTTGAAGATATCAAAGACGATCCAAGTAATGTGTTAATGAACATTCCACCTGAGATATCTGAAAAGATGGGATGGGTAGAAGGCGATGTACTAGACATTAAGCTCTATGAAGATACTAAACAGATCTCGATCACTAAACTAGAAGATACTGATTCGTTAATCCCAAATTTAGATACGGATGAGTAAAGACGGGTTATTGGAGTTTGAAGGTAAGATTTTACAAGTGCTACCTAACCAAATCTTTAAGGTTGAATTAGAAAATAAACACATAGTAACCTGCTATACAGGCGGAAGATTACGTAAAAATAAAATCCGAATGATTATGGGCGATTCTGTTAGAGTAGAAATGACACCATACGACTTGTCCAAAGGAAGAATTACATACAGATTATAGGTTGACACTCTAGGCTTAATATGCTATAATGTACGTAAGTTAAATAAGAGGCTTTATATGTTTATTACAGTTACTGGTGGCAAACTATATCAACAAAAATACGTAGAAAGCATGGTAGAGTTCTGTATTGAAACTCTTATGCCACGTATGCGTACTCTTGATATTAGTGTAAAACTATGTACTCCTAATAAAGCGTTGGGCTATTGTTTAGAACTTGATACTACTAGAGAGTTTGAACTCGAAATTGAGAAGACGCAAACACTTCGTAGGTTGCTAGAAACAGTCGCACATGAAATGGTACACGTAAAGCAGTTTGCTCGAAGAGAGCTACACCCCTCGAACGATGAATGGTATGGCAAAACATACAATCCTAAAAAAGTAAGTTACTGGGATCTTCCATGGGAGATAGAAGCACACGGGCGTGAAGTTGGATTATTTGTCCGTTGGTGCGAGAAGCATGACTACGGTAGTAGAGCGTGGTCACAACTATAATGGATGTAGAGACTTACTATCAACACATATGCAATGAATGGAATGTAACTCCTAGTACAGATGTGTACACTGGTTACGAACATGTACACGATCAACTAACATCTTACTCAAAAGAACGATGGAGTTCTGCAGACGATGCAGGCAAGCAACAGATAGAAGACGAAATATTTGATATCTATCGAAGTGTAAATGTTATTCCAATTACTTACTTTAGTCTCGAAGGCTGTAAGAAAGAACTTAAAAAATTAAGCCTTAAACATCACAAAGTAGTAGATGATAAAATTAGTGTTGGTAATACAGCAGGACAAAACTTTAGTAGGTTTTGGTTTCCTAATATGCAGGAAGCATATACCCGTAAAGATAAAATGGTTAGTATGCGAGCAAGATTCTACGATGATCCTAGACTAAAAAGGGCTATCTCTTTTTGCTTTAAGTACAGAGACGAAGGCACTAACAGTGTACTACCTGCTAACATTAGACGAGCATTGGATCTAGTTAGTGGAGGTACTATTGCTAACTTTAAACCAATGAACGCTAGAGCTGTGTACGAGTACATATGTCCCAACTTTATGGGGAACGTCTTGGACTTTAGTTCAGGCTACGGCGGACGCATGTTAGGCGGGCTTACAAGCAATCTAAGATACCACTACACAGGCATCGACCCTAATACTAAAACATATAACGGACTTGTGGCACTAGGCGAACTGATGACCGGGTTAGGACTCGGTAGTGGATACGAAATGCATCATATGCCAAGCGAACAGTTTACTCCGGAGCCTGGATATTACGATGCCGCATTTAGTAGCCCACCTTACTTTAACTTAGAAACATACACAGATGAAGATACACAGTGCATGAATAGTTGTTCTAATTTGGATCAATGGTTTGAGCAATATGTAACTCCTACTATTAGTATGTTACACACAGCTCTAGCTAATGACGGGCTGTATGCTGTTAACATTGCAGACTATAAAGATGGCAAAGAAGAATTTAAAATTGTAGATCGATGGAAACAAGTTAGTGAAGACATTGGATTTACATATGTAAAACAGTTGGACATGCTATTAAATGTACGTCCGGGTGTAGGAAACGGTAAACTAGAAAACAGTTACAAAGCAGAAGGAATTTATATTTTCAAAAAGTCTTGACACTTGATTAATTAAGTGTTACAATAATTACAGTAGTCCAGTATTTAGATACGCAACTACGTAAACTTAACGCCCCAGTATTTAGATACGCAGGCACAATGGAGAAGACAATGAAGACTAAGAATAAACCCTACAACCGTCAGATTGAAATTAACAAGTATCTGGCAAAATTTACTAAACCTTTTGAAATGAAAGATGATGCTATTGACACTCGTACAATGGCAGATAACTATGATAGAGGTATTATTCCTCTACAAGATATTGCAGACGCAATTGACATAGTATTAGGACCTGACAAGAAGCCAAACAATCCAAACCCATTTGATCCTAAAACAGGCATTGTTAAGTTTGGTTACATTGCATGGAAAGACATGTACTTGTGGCCACGATTCCAACGTGATGTTGCTCCTAATCATTTGTATAAAATTGAACAAGACTTTGAACATACAAGTGTACTGTTACCTACAGCAATATTAGTTGATGGTAAGTACATGCTATGGGACGGACACCATACCGCACAAGAAATGTTTAGACAGAGTTATACATCATTTCCTATGTGGTTTATTGATGTTGCCTTAATTCCAGATCAAGCAGTTGCAGACGCAGGATTCACAGACAGAAAAGAATATGCTGTTTGGCTTGCCGGACAAAACATGATTCGTATTAACAGTAAAAACAAGCGGAAGTTACATGCTTATGATGAGTTTATGATTTTGTTAGAAACAAAAGATACACTTGCTGTTGCTATGAATAACATCTTAACAGGAGCAGGCTTTGTTCCTAAGCGTAATGCAAATACGCCTAATGCGTTTAGTCAGATTAAAAGTGGACAATCTATTTTTGAAATGAAAGACGATTATAATATTCCGGGCAAGTACCTTAAACGTGCATTACAGTTTCACAAGATGCATTGGACAAAAGCCGCAGCAGAACTAGAAGTTTGGCGTCCAATGGCACTACTGTATAAGATGTCCGAAGTGCAAAATTTTACACTAGACCAACAATTTGATAAAGAACTAGGAGAACTGTTTATTAAAAAGTGGGGAGATCCTACATCAGTACAACTAGGTCTTAAAGAAAACTATGAGAAGGCACTGCATACAAAAGGCTTCACACAGCCTAGAGAGCACGATCAGTGGCGTGTATACGATGCTATTGTAAATTTGTATAATTCCAATAATGGACGTATACAGCTTCCTCAAGCACAGTGTAGGTGGTAAGATGAAATTTTTATATTTAATGAAAGACCCAATGGGTGCTGACGCTTGTAAAATTGGTATTACAAGCGTCAATAAGTCAAAGATTAGACTTGGAGTGTATCAAAATAGTTACAGCTCAGAAAGTCATATGGCAACCTTTAACTATTTGTGGTATGGTAAAAACAACCCTGTTAGTCAATTGGAAGCAACGCTTAAAAATATGTTTGGTTACGCTATTATGATGGAAGGTAGGGGCTTTAGTGAATGGATATCTGAACCGGCAGATGTTATTTTAAAGCAGATACAGCAAACTATCGATGACGACCATTTCCATGTATACGAAGCAGGAACTGAGCATAACATTTATACTCTAGATGATGTTATAAACCAGTTGACAATACAAGGCTCTGGTGCTATAATAGTATAGTAAGGCAAAAGGAATAACACAATGTTATCAAAGTTTAAACAAGATGAAATTGCATTTGAATTGCGTCACGAGACGAAAGGTAGAGTTCCGTTGAAAACAGTCAGCACACAAGAAGCACTTGCTGTTGCTTGTGCCGCACAACGTATTAATGGTGGCTACATCAAGGATACTAGACGCTTTTCAGAACCTGAGAACAAAACACAATTTAGTAACAAAGAAATTGTAAAGTTTGCGTATCACGGTGATCCAACTTATTTGCCTATGGACTATGTACGTCCTATTCCAACAGAAGAAGACTACATACAAGTTGCTGAAATACAAAAGTGGATGCGTCGATATGTAATGTTAGGCCTAGCTGACTTAGATAGTTTTAAACGTGAAATGATTAATTCAGTATCACAGGATACAGTGCCAGCAAACAATCTAGGCCGTGTTGCATTTGTACCTGAGTTTGTAAAACGTGATCAACACAACACTGGTCTTAAGAAAGAAATTAGAATTGAGTATCGTAACAGTCAATACCTAGGTAAAGAGAAAGATGTTGTCGAAGGTGTTATTAAGATTATCGACAAGCGTTACAGCCCACAGTACGAAATTTATAACTACACAGCCGTAATGGACGGTAACCTACTTAGCTTTACAAATAAGTTTGAACACAGTGTAGGTGATATGAAACGTATCAAAGGTAAAGTGAAAGGACAAACAACAAACAGATTGTTCAGTGTAAACGAAACACGTCTTAATTACGTAAAGCTATACAAGGTATGATCAAACTGCAAGGCAAACTACCTCGCAGATTATACATTGCATGTAGTGGCGGAGTAGACAGTATGGCAGTACTTGATTTCTTGTCTAGAAAGCACGATGTATTTGTACTATACTTCAATCACGGTACTGAACACGGACATAGGGCAATGCAGTTTGTTGAAAAGTATTGCAATGAAAAAGATATTCCTTGGCTAACTAACATTCCAGATGACAATAGAGAAAAAACTACTAGAGAAAGCCAAGAAGAATACTGGCGTAATATTCGCTACGACTGGTTAGAACGATGTACTGAACGAGACGTTATTACAGGACATCATCTAGATGACTGTGTAGAAACTTGGGTATGGAGTAGTAT